>Ga0105356_10002952_pt1 | contig 16816 bp, 18 predicted proteins | sample GOMGulsemesocosm_3_FD_83502 | JGI IMG/M metagenome (GOLD analysis project Ga0105356, IMG submission 83502) | Methane-oxidizing microbial communities from mesocosms in the Gulf of Mexico - GOM9D Gulf of Mexico | ecosystem: Environmental > Aquatic > Marine > Cold seeps | place: Gulf of Mexico...
AAACGATTCCATAAGGTATTGGGTTACTTTTTGTGCAGCTTCCGCACCTTTTTGCGCACTTCCTACTCCATCACACATAATAGCAATACTTAAATCGTCGTAAAATTTAATATCATTATAATCCTCACTGGTTAAGTTATTTGCTTTTGCAAGACAAAAAGAAGAAGAGCTAATATGTTTCATTAAATAATACCACCTGCTTGAACACCCCATGTAGTTCGCCATCTGGTTTTAACTGCACTTAAACCAACAATAGCAAGAATAACTAGACATGCAAAAATTAAGAAACCAACACTGTAACCATCAAAAGCACCTTTTGACCAGCCAAGCGTTTGAATTAAAGCAGTACCGCCTAATCCTCCAGCACAACCAACAATACCTGTCATAATACCAATATCTTTAGCAAATCTTTGTGGAACTAATTGAAAAACTGCTCCATTTGCCATCCCTAAACTCGCCATCATTAAAAATAAAATTACAATAGCAAGGTAAAAAGGAATAGCCATACTCGCTGTTATAACTACTAAAATAGCAACCATGGAATAAAAGAAATACAAGGATTTTACTCCGCCTATTTTATCGGCAACATTTCCCCCTACTGGACGTAAAATTGCCCCTGCAAAAATACATAATGCTCCAAAATAACCCGCAATTACTTTAACATTATTTTCATTTAGAATATCTGTTCCAAAAGTAGACATATCACTACTATAGGTATTCATTAAGTATACTTTCATATAACCAGCAATTCCTACAAACCCTCCAAAACTAATATCATAAAACAATGAAAACCATCATATATCTTTGTTTTTTAATATATTATAATAATTTTTTAAACGTTTTGGATTTTTTTTGTATACACTTTGTGGTGCATCAAAAGCAAAAAATACATATGCAATGAAAACAACAATTGCCATAGCGGCACCTACACCAAATACAGTATGCCAACCCCAAAGTTCAGCAATTTTAGGCGCAAATAAGAAATCAATTACGACTCCAATATTACCCGCTCCAGCAATTCCAAGAACAACCCCTTGCAATCTTGGTGGATACCATTGACCCGCTTGTGGTAAAGCAACTGCAAAGGAAGCTCCTGCAAAACCTAAACCTAACGCAACAAGAAGTAATTGATTATAAGTAATATCTTCTGCAATAAAATATGCTGTAAGTAAAGCACAAATAACAATGAATTGTGAAATTAATGCCGTAATTTTAGCACCCAGTTTGTCAACTCCAAAACCTAAGATAATTCTAAGAATCGCGCCTGAAAGAATTGGCAAGGATAAAAGAGTCGCTTTTTCGCTTGCAGTCATAATATGACCCGTTAAAGCCAATGCTTCACTAATTTCAGTACTTAAGGGACCCAACATTGTCCAAACCATAAAACTCATATCAAAATATAAAAAAGCCATAAATAAGGTACCTGTGTGCCCTTGGCCCTTTAAATCTTTTAGTGATGCCATACTCTCTCCTTGTATTTAAAGAAGAAAGTATACAAAGTATATATATAAAATATACTAAATAACTGTATATTAAATATACAATATGGAGAAAATAGGGAAATTTTATAAATAATTAGAATTACTTATTATGTTAAAGATAAAATTAAGAATAAATATTATTTCTTATAAAATTTAAATAAGAAAAGTTTATTATTTTTTATGGCTATTAATAATAAATGTTAATCTTAAGGTGCAAATAGTTAATATTTTTTGCAAAAAGAATTATTATCTAGTGACAAGTAACAGCTTAAATGCTACAATTCGAATACAATTAGACTAAAAGGCAAAAAATGAAAAAAACAGAAACAATACGCTCTTCTTCCGATGCTTTTACTGAACTAAGGGCAAAAGTACGTGAAGCAGGTTTATTAAAAAGAGTACCTATTAGAGGTTCAATTGAGATGCTAGCGATTTTTGTTTCTTTTGCTCTTATCTGTTTTACTATTACTTTATGGAATCCGGTACTTTTGGGCCTTTTTATGGCATTATTATTTACACGTGCTGTTTTTGTATCTCATGATATTCTTCACCTACAATATTTTAAAAGTAAAAAATTATCGCTTATATTAAGTTATCCTTTTTCTGCTCTAGCCATAACAAACTCGTCCTCTTGGTGGATTTTTAAGCATAATGAGAATCATCATACATATTGTAATGTTCCTGAAAAAGATGAGGATATTCGTGCGATGGATGGGGCTTTTACTCTCAATCATAAAGGGAATAATAAAACACTTAGGTTCTTAAAATATCCAGTATTTTGGGGCGCTATGTTTTTTATGTATCCTGCTTTTATTGTACAGTCTTATAATTATGTTATAAAAAATAAACATTTTGGGGAACTTAGTTTGATGTTACTTCATTGGCCAATAGTGTGGGGCTTTATATTTTATGTTTTGCCTCTTGGAAGTGCTTTGCTTGTATTTGTAAGCTTATACTTAAGTCTTTCTGCTTGGTTATCTTTTGGTTTTATAACCAATCATTTAGGTTGTGAAGTATTTAATAATAAACAAAGAAGAGAAATGAGCTGGTTAGAATTTCAAATGAGAACCAGTAGATCCTTAAAAGGGGGCGCTTTAGTACATTGGTTTTATGGAGGTTTAAATACACAAATAGAACACCACCTTTTTCCTCATGCCCCACGATTCTCCTTATTAAAGGTTCAAAAACTAACCAAAGAAATTGCAGAAAAATACAATATGAAGTATTTTGAAACAAGTCCTATAGAGGCCTATCTCCAGATAAATAAAGTCCTAGGAAAGTATTAAAAAAAGTACAAACAATTTATTTTTGTCCTAAGCCTTCAAATAAAGCAGCAACTTTTTTTGAAGCTTGATTTCACTACATCTTTTGTAATTTGTACAGACACTGTATAAGGCCTGCTTCTTCGTCTTTGTATATTTTAAGAAGCATTTTATATTTTTTTATTCCTAACATTTTGCTGCATTCTTTTTTTGATATTACTTGATTATTTGTGTGTTGAAAAGCTAAAAACTCTTTCTTATTTTTTAAAGAAGAGTGAATACTTTGGTAGGTTAAATTTTTGTTATTTTTTAAGGCTTGAATAATAAATTCTTGATTTGTTTGAAGTATTTCTGGCAACAGTTTCATTATAAAACTTGCTTGTTTTGACTTTAAGGCTTCTGCTGCTATTTCTTTATCTTCTTGGGATGTCGTTTTTAGTATTTTAAAAAGCAAACCATTTTGTTTGACAGCAGTTTTGATAACTTCTTTGTCTGTAAAATACCTAGGGTCAAGATACTTAAGTAATAAACCATCCCTTGACATAAGGTTTAAAATTTGTTTTTTATTCTGCTGGAAGGAATAATCCGCACATACGAGTGCTTTAATATTTTTGGAGATGGCAATATTAACTACTTGGGCATTTTTTCTAAGTATTTTTGATGCATAACAAAGTGCACTTGTATGGTTTTTTATTGCAGCAATAACAATGCTTTTATCATTTTTGAAGCTGGGAGCTAAATACTTGAGTAGTTTTCCATTTAAAGAAACTGTTTTAAAAAGTAAAGCCTTTATTTTTTTATTAGGGGAAGTTACATATTTAAGTGCTTTTGGATTATTCTTAATGGCAGTATTGATTATCTCAAAGTCATTTTTTAAAACATCGGGTAAAAATTTTAAGCCTTCTCCCTTAATTTTTAAAAGTTTTAGCATAAATATTTTGTCATTTTTTAAATTTTTATCTAAGTTTTTTAAGATTCTATAATTGTATTTGTAACTTAAGATTATAATTTCTTTGTTGTTTTTTAAAGAAGCATCTAAATAGTTATACAAGGATCGCTCTTTGTAAATTAACCTAAGAAGTTCGAGGTCTTTTTTTAATCTGGGACTTAAGTCCTTAAAGTAAGAGCTCCTTCCATATTTCGTAAAAAAGTTTAAGGCAATTTTTTTATCATCTCTCATACTTGGATCTAAATAGGTAAATATTGTTATATCTTGGCGTAAAGCCTTCAGTACCATTCTTTTATTCTTTTTGAATTTTTCTTTTACATGCATAAGCACCCAGGCATTAATCTTAATGCATTTTAAGACAAAATCTTTATTATTCTTTAATTTTTCTGGCAAATAAGTAAAGGCCTTGGGCCATGAATGTAGTGCTACTAAAATTACTTCCTTGTCTTTTTTGAGTTTATCATTGGCAAATTCTATTAATCTGCCTCCTATTAAACTGAACTTCATTGCTTTTATTAATTTCTTTTTATTGTGAAAAATAATATAAGGTTTAGTATGTGCTAAGATATATTTATTAGAATCCTTTTCATTGCTAATATTATTTATTATTTGATCTTCTGTAATATATTCTTTAGCAGCTGCTGTTAATATTAGTACAGTACTTATAATAATAGCATGTAAGAGGCTAGTTTTTTTTTCCATCTTTTATCCATTAAAGTAATTCATGTAAGATAAATACTACTTCTTAATAACTTAATAAGTTATTAAGTTAAGAAACTAAGATGATGTTTAACATTCTTGAAAAGTAGAATTAAGTATTTAATATTTTTACTCATAATTTTAAAATAAAAAAGGGAAGGGAATAAAGAAAAGTACTTTAGTTTATAGGGCACATAAAATGCATTAGAGCTAGTGTAGGGGTTTAAGTAAAAAAAGCAGAAAATAAGTAGTAAAAACTACTTATTTCTAGGAATTATTTTAAGATAATATATTTATTATCAAAATATATTTTATTGTCAATAGAAATTACTTTATCCTCTTCGTCAAAAGAAAAATCATAAATTTCTTGCCCTGAAAAATCTTTATTTAGAGCAATTAAATAACCTTGCGACTCTAAAGCATAAAGTTTTTCTCCATAAGCTAAGGTATAAAATTTGGCAAATTTATACTTTCTACTGTGCTGCAGAGCTAAATCAGAATTTAATTTAAGGACTTGTCCATCGTTTGTAGCAACAAAAATATCATTTTTATAAGCAATAACATCACGAATTTCAAAATCTTTTACAATAACATTGGAAGAACTAACCGAAATAATCTTACTTGATGTTGCTGCAATTAAATTATCATCAACTACATCAAGATAAATTAAATTATTAAACTGACTGCTTGCATCTACCACAATATTATTTGAGATAGAGTTTGTTTTATAATCCACGATTATAATTTTTCCATCTAGAGTAGGAAATAAAATTAAATCCCCTAAAAATATGGGATTAGCAATTCTAATATCATTCACTAATGACTTAGACGAATATTCTTTAAAAACTACTTTTTCACTTTTTAGATTATAAATCTCAATTGTATTCGTATTTAAAACCAAAGCTAAAATGTCATCTTTAGCAGCGGCTGCAACAACATGTTTATTTAAATTTAGAATTTTAGAGTCTAAATACAATTTATCTTTTTTATTACTCGCAAGCAGTTTATTATTTGCATAATTAATAAACGTAAAGTTATCAGGGATTTTTTCTTCTAAAATACCTTTTTTAGTTATAACTACATTATTATCAAGTGTTGCGCCATCTCTATTAAAAGAGATAAGTTCCCCACTAAGGTTTTGCGTATTTATATTTAAAGAAGAAGATTCTTCTGGTTCAAAATATTGTTTAGAAGAACACGCTTGAAACAATAGTACTAGTGTACAAAGATATAAGAAATTTTTAATCATAATGCTACTTTGTAATTAAATAGTGATTAAGTAAGCTTGCTAACTCATTCACTTTAGAATCTGATTTTATTAATTTAAGAGTGTTTTTTGCTTCTTCATATTGTGCATTTTGTGCAAGAATCAAGGCTTTGTTAAAGATAGCAAATTCTTTTAATAAAAAATCATTTTTCATTGAAACACTGTTTAGTGCTTCGACATTAGACGTTTTTAATGCTTCTTGATACATTGCTAATTCTCTAAGGAATTTAACATTTGTATTAGCCGCTTTCCCTTCTTTATTGGCTTGAACATATTTTGCCAAATCAAAAAGTGTTTTATTATTATTTTCTAAAACTAATAATGCTTCTTTATCATTTGGGTTTTCTAAAATCTTGTTAAACGCAATATTTGCTTGAATTTTATTTTCTTCATTATTATATGAGTTAACATTATAACCCACAACTGCAACAATAACTACAATAACTGAAGCTATGATTATTGTTCTGTATCTCTTGAAAAAGTTTTCAGTTCTTACAAAACCTTCTAAGAATTTTTCTTCACTTGAAATTTCATTTTTAACGAAATCAATATTATCTTTTAGAGCCATTATTTACCTTTTAAAAAATTAATACATATGTTACAAAAAAAAGTATAAAACCTTACTTTTATAAAAGATTGAATATAATACCAAATTATTAGGGCAAATATAACTTACCAAAGGTTAATAATGAAAAAAATTATAACGTCATTGTTTATAATCACCACTTTTATTGGTTTTGCGCAAGCAAAAGACGAAGCAAAAGAAGCTTCTACTCCCACACGTTTTGAATCCTTGTCAAAATTAACTCAAGTAATTGGTACTGTTGAAAAATATTATGTTGATGATTTACAATTAGAAGAAATTGTTAACAAAGCGCTAAAAGGTTTAATGCAAGAACTAGACGCGCATTCAACCTATATGGATAAAAAATATTTCAAAGAAATGAAAATTAAAACCTCTGGAGAATTTGGAGGATTAGGAATTACTGTGGGCATGAGAGATGGGGCTTTAACGGTTATTTCTCCTATTGATAATACACCTGCGGATCGAGCAGGGGTAAAAGCAAGTGATATTATTTTAAAAATAGATAAAAAATCTACCTTAAATATTACGCTTGATGAAGCCGTAGGATTTATGAGAGGTAAACCTAAAACACCTATCACTTTAACGGTAGTAAGAAAAGGTCAAAATAAACCTATAAAAATAAAAATTATTAGAGATATTATTAAAATACAATCTGTTTATGCTAAAACAATTGGCGATGATATTTTATATTTAAGAGTGACTTCTTTTGATAGAAAAGTGGTTAAAGGCTTAAGTAAAGCTATTAAAGAAAACAAAAAATTTAAAGGGATTGTTTTAGATTTAAGAAACAACCCCGGGGGTTTATTAAATCAAGCCATTGGTGTTACGGATTTATTTGTGGATAAAGGGGTAATAGTTTCTCAAAAAGGACGAGATGCACAAGATGAAGAGAAATTTACGGCTTCTTATAGAGCAACACTTACAAAAGCCCCTTTAGTTGTGCTTGTAAATGTAGGAAGTGCCTCTGCTTCGGAAATTGTTGCAGGCGCTTTGCAAGATCATAAAAGAGGTATTGTAGTAGGAGATAAAACCTTTGGAAAAGGTTCTGTTCAAGCAGTTTTACCTATTACTAAAGATAAAAGTGAAGGCATTAAACTTACGATTGCAAAATACTATTTACCAAGTGGAAGAACAATACAAGCAGTAGGGGTTACTCCAGATATTATTGCTTATGCTGGTAAATCAGTAAGTCCCAAAGAAGATGACTTTAAAATAAAAGAAGCTGATCTTAAAAAACATTTAAAAAGTGAGCTTGAAAAAGTTGATGGAAACAAAGTTTCAAAGACAACAAATAAAAAGAATGAAAAAATAATTACAGACGAAGATTTACTTTTAGATAATCAATTAACTATTGGGGTTGATATCTTAAAAAGTTTAATCATTATGAATTAGGAGAATAGATGAATATAAGTGAAATTGTAGAACTTGGATTGTGGCCACAGGCTAAAAAAACCACCTCAAAAAAGGGTATCTCTGAATTAGAGGATTTAGGTTATAACTTGTTTTACATTGGAAAGAATGCAGATCTTTACACCTGTCCAGGGAAAGATCAAAAAGTACTATTAGTTAGAAGTGACCGTTGTTCTGTTTTTGATATTCCCTTAAATCTTGAAATAGAAGGAAAGGGTATTTCCCAAACTACTATTTCAAATAATGGCGCGCAGTTTGCAAAAGATTCTGGTATTAGAACCGCTATTCTAGACGAGAAAATTGATCAAAGTTTAAGTATAGCGCCTAGATGTCAGTTAATGGAGTTATGTAAACCTTTAGAAGCTACAATTGATGGAGAACTTTTACAGTTTGAATTTATTTTTAGAAATTATTTAACAGGTTCTTTATATGAAGCGTGTCAAAACGGTAATGACCCTTATGGATTAGAATTATCTTCTTCTTTAGAACAATGGCATAAATTCGATACAGCCATTTTTACACCAACAACTAAGGGTGTAAAAGATATTCCTCTAAATACACAAACAGTAAGAGAAATATTTCCAGAGATTATTGCAAGTATGGAAAAACTATTTAATGATTTTACAAAATATGCGCAAGAAAATGGTATTGTAGTTGTGGATACAAAGTTTGAAATTTTTATGAATTCAAACAAAGAATGGGTTCTTGGGGATGAAGTATTAACACCTGAAAGTTCAAGATTTATTGCTAAAGAAAATTTTGATGCACAAAATTATATCTCTATGGATAAACAAATTTTACGTGATTTTGCTAAAAAGAATTCTTGGAAAGAAAAATCTAAAAGCTTAAAAGCAGGCGAAAAATTAGATGTTGAAGTTCCCTCTTCTATTACAGACGAAATTTTAAGTGGATACAGTACTATTCATAATAGATTAAAAAAATAGTTTATATCTAAACTACCATAAGGCAGTTTTAGATATAATCGCAAAAATATAAATTGAAGGTAATAAATGAAAGCAATTGTTAATATTGGATTAAAAAAAGGTGTATTAGATGATCAAGGTAAAGCAACTCACCATGCTTTAGATACTTTAGGTTTCAAGGATATTGTTAAAGATGTAAGAATTGGTAAACAAATTATTATGGAATTAAATGCTTCTAATGAAGATGATGCAAAAGTTGAAGTTACAAATATGTGTGAGAAATTACTTGCAAATACTGTAATTGAAGATTATTCAATACAAATCATAGGATAGATAATGAACGTATCAGTATTACAATTCCCTGGAACAAACTGTGAATATGATACACAGTATGCTTTTGAAAAACTGGGTTGCACAGTAAGTATTATATGGCATAAAGAAACATCATTACCTTCAAACACTGATCTTTTAGTTATTCCTGGTGGCTTCTCTTATGGAGATTACCTACGTTCAGGTGCTATTGCTAGATTTGCATCTATTATGGATGCGGTTCAAGAATATGCTTCTAAGGGTGGAAAAATATTAGGTATTTGTAATGGTTTTCAAATTCTTTTAGAAGCTGGTTTATTACCAGGGGCTATGAAAAGAAATGATAAATTACATTTTATCTCAAAGATAGTACCTTTAAAAGTTGTTTCCAATAACAATACTTTTTTACAGAAACTAGATGTAAATGAAATAGTAAAAATACCAGTTGCACATCATGATGGTAATTATTATATTGATGATGCAGGTTTAGAAGACTTAATTAAAAATGAACAAATTCTTTTACGTTACTGTGATGAGAATTCTCAAGAATTTAATCTTAATGGCGCTGTTTCAAATATTGCAGGTATTTGTAATAAAGAAAAAAACATTTTTGCATTAATGCCTCATCCAGAACGAGCCTTAGAAGAGATTTTAGGTTCCCTTGATGGACTTAAGATGTTAGAAGGTTTTTTAAATAAGTAGCATTTTTGCTACTTATACCAAATAAAGATTAATAAATATTGATTTTTATTTGTTATATTATTCAAGGACAGATATGAAATATTTATTCTTACTTTTTTTACTTCCCCAATTTGTTTTTTCTAGTGTAAAACCCACAGAAGAAGTTTCTGTATTTTCACAAGAAACAGAGCAAAAAAAAGAAATACTTTCTCAAACTACGAATTTGAAACAAAATAAAGACTTAGGCATTGATTATAATAAAGAAACACGTTTAGAAAACACAAATCAAAGCAAAAGTTTATATTTGTCGTATACAAACTATCCTGAATTTATTTATGAAAAACAAACCTTTGAGATTAATGTCAATGTAATAGTAGCACGTACAAACTATGATAAAATAGATGTTCGTTTTATAAATGCATCTAATGTTGCTGTTTTAAACCCAAGTGCTAAGTGGAATAACAAACAAAAACAAGAATATGAAAATACCTATTATTTAAAAGTACTGTCTCCTACATTTGTAATGCCTACTTTACAGATATTACTTTATAATAATGGCAAAGTAGAAGAAGTAGAGTACTTAAAAGCACCTCTTGTGCAATTTGCGAAACTTGCAAGTGGAAATAAAAAATTCTCACAAGTTATTGCAAAAGAATTAAAAGTAACAAACTATAAAACAAAACAATACAATAACAAGCAGTTATTAACTATTATTGAAATGTACTCTGTAAATGGTAATTTAGAAGATTTTAATTTAGGAAAAGAATATGAAGATCAAGGTTCAACCTCTTTTGAAGAATCTTATCCCTTACAAAATCTTGTATACCATGTAGTTGTACCTATACATACTAAAAAAATATCTTTTAATTATTATAATTTAAAAAAGAGCAAATTTGAAAGTATTAATTTGCCCATTGTTTTGGAAAATGATTTGATTTCAACACAAAGTGATTTAAATCCAAATAATTCAAACTTGGAATTTTACAAAAAGATTGCAATAGCTTCGCTTTTATTTTTATTTTTAGTGGTTAGTTTGTGGAAAAGAAAACTGATTTATTTTATAATTACACTTGTTTTAGTCATTATACTAATCTTGTATATGATGCCAAATAAAACAACGGTTATTAAAAAAGATGTTATAATTTACATCTTACCTACAAAAAATTCTACGGTGTTTTTTAAAACACAAAAAGAACAATTAGTAGAGATTTTAAATAAAAAAGCGGGTTTTTATAAAGTATTGTTTAATACAAATAATAAACAGTCAGAGATAATTGGTTGGATTAAGGAAAACGATGTTAGCAAGAATTAAAGCTCTGTTTATAGTTTTACAGTTTTCAATTACTGTGGGAGTAGTAATTATAGCTATGTATCTTTTTAAAAATAATGTACATAAAGTTATAAAGATTTGGATGAAATTTCAAATTATGTGTTTGGGAATTAAAATTGAGCAAGTGGGTGTCTTGGATGAATCTTGTGAGATGGTAATTATGAATCATCAAAGCATGTTGGATATTATTGTTATGGAACACTTGCACTCTAGACATTTAGCATGGGTAGGTAAAAAAGAAATTACGGACTTATTCTTTTTTGGAAATATTATGAAAATGCCAGAAATGATTAGTGTTGATAGAGAAAATAAAGCAGGTTTAATGAAATTAATTCATGATGCTAAAGACAGACTTGACCAAGGCCGTCCTATTGCCATGTTTCCTGAAGGAACGCGTTCAAAAGGAGAAAAACTTCTTCCTTTTAAAGCAGGTTCTTCAATGGTAGCTACAAAACTAAGTTTAAAAGTTCAGCCAGTAATTATGATTAATACAAGAAATATTCTGGACTCACAAACCCTAAAAGCAAAAGCGGGTACGGTTAAGATTATTTATTTAGAACCCGTTCAAGCGATGCGAAAAACTACCTGGTTTGCAGATACTGAAAATAAAATGAATGAAGTATATCAAAACGAATTAAAAAAGTTTTAAGATGACAACATCTACGCTTTTAGCCGTTGGCCTTGGAGGATTTTTAGGGGCAATAACAAGAGCATATGTTGTTCATCTTGCAAATAAATCTTTTATGAGTGATTTTCCTTATGGAATTTTGGGTGTGAATTTATTTGGATCTTTTTGTATTGGCATATTATTTGCTTTATTTACAGTACAACATTTTGCGCCTGAAACAAAAGCTTTTTTATCTACAGGTTTTTTAGGTGCGCTTACTACATATTCTACTTTTGCAATAGAGAGTTTTATTCTTCTTGAGAGCGCATTCTTTTTAGGACTTCTTAATATCTTTTTAAATGTTTGTGGTTCCATTCTTGCTGCTGCATCTGGATATAAACTGCTGCATTTTTTTATAAAATAATTTCATAAAATCAATAAATATATCTTATTTATACAAGTCAATAATATTTGACTAAATATTTTTTTTAAGCATTAAGCAGATATAATGGGGTTTAAAAATGAATACAGGAGAGTCGTATGGGAATGCCAGGTGGTATGGAATGGATTTTAATTGCTTTAGTTGTATTGTTATTATTTGGTGGTAAAAAAATACCAGAATTAATGAAGGGTTTGGGTTCAGGTATTAAGAACTTCAAAAAAGCAGTTAAAGAAGAAGACGAAGTAGAAGTGAATAAAACAGAAGAACTTGAAAAAAATGAAACAAAAGATGCTTCAGTGAAAACAGAAGAAACAAAAAACGTTTAGGAAAAGTATTGCAAAAGATAGTTAAAGACTTTATTGAAGAAATTTTAAAAAGAGATGTGGTTTTAGAAAAACCAAAAGATATTTCCTTAGGACATTATGCAACACCTGTTGCTTTTTCTTTAGCAAAAGAGCTTAGGAAAAACCCTATGCAAATTGCCCAAGACTTAAGTACACAATTTTCAGAGTGTGAAATGTTTGAAAAAGTTTCAGCGGTAAAGGGTTTTATTAACTTTAAATTATCAAAAGATTTTCTTTTTAAATTAAGCAATGAAGCTTTAATTAATAACTTTGATTTTGGAAAAGTAGAAGAAAAAAAAGAAAAAATTCTTTTAGAATATGTTTCTGCAAATCCTACAGGACCTTTACATATAGGTCATGCTCGTGGAGCTATTTTAGGGGATACTTTAACACGCGTTGGAAATCATATTGGTTATGATGTTACACGTGAGTATTATGTAAATGATGCAGGGTCTCAAATGGACATGTTAGGTTTATCTGTTTGTTTATGTGCAAAAGAGTTTTTATATAAAGAAGAAGTGGAATTACCAGAAACATTTTATCGTGGAGAGTATCTTTTAGATATTGCTTCTAAAGTAGAAAATGAGTTTGGGAAAAAAATCTTTTATGATGAAAAGAATCACAGAAAGATTGCTATCTTTGCTAAAGATTTAGTTTTAGACATTATTACTAAGGATTTAAAAGACTTAGATATTGAATTTGATTCTTTTGTTTATGAATCTGCTTTATATGACAGATGGGACGAAACCAAAGAAACACTTGAAAAACTAGGAGCTTTATATACTAAAGATGAAAAAGTATATTTAAAATCTACTGAACACGGAGATGATTCAGATAGAGTGGTGGTAAGAGATAATGGAATGCCTACGTATTTAGCAGGGGATATTATTTACCATAAAGATAAATTTGATAGAAAATATGACACTTGTATTAATATTTGGGGTGCAGATCACCATGGTTATATCAAAAGAGTAAAATCCTCTGTTGAATATTCTGGTTATGATTCTTCTAACTTAGAAATTATTTTATCTCAATTGGTTTCTTTATTACAAGGTGGTAAACCTTATAAAATGTCAAAACGTGCAGGTACTGTAATTTTAATGTCTGATATTACAAAAGAAATTGGTGCAGATGCCCTAAGATTTATCTTTTTAACTAAAAAATCAGATACACACTTAGAATTTGACTTGGATTCTTTGAAAAATCATGACAGTACAAACCCCACTTTTTATATTAATTATGCCCATGCACGTATTAATCAATTGTTTAAAAAAGCAGCTAAAACACCTGCAGATGTAAAAGATGTTAGCTTTACAAATATTAATGAAGACGCACTTAATCTTTTATACGAAGCATTATTATTGCCTTCAATATTGGAAGAAGGTTTTGTAAAAAGAGATATGCAAAAAATTACAGATTATTTACATGGTTTGGCTGCTTCTGTCCATAAATTTTATAATGAACACAGAATTATTGATACAAAAGAACAAGATGAGTATTTAAAAATGTTGTCTATGGTTGCATTAAGTATTAAATTAGGACTTCATTTATTAGGTATTAAAGCCAAGGATGTAATGTAATGAAATGGTTTCTTATAATTTTAATTGTAGGGGTAGGGTTCGCAATTTTAACAGATAATATGGGAGGCGCAAAAAATGCGACTTCCAATTATTCTAAAGTGTTGTTAAACCCAAGTAGTAAATAAAAGCCTAGGCTTTTATTTACGCTTGTTTGTTATTTAATTGAGATAAAAAATCTTCTAGAGTATATTTTTTTCTGTATGTTTCACTCATTAAGTGAATTAATACATCTCCCAAATCTACAACTGTCCAATCGTCATCTTCATCTACTCGTACAAAATCTTCTGTGTCTGATTTAACATCTGTTTTTAAGTAGTTTAATAAAGAATACGCATGTTTATTGTTTAAGGTAGTAGCAATTACTACATAATCCACTATATAATCTTTTGATCTTAAATCCAGAACTTCAATATTTTCTGCTTTTTTTTCGTTTAATACATTTACTATTTGATCACATCTTTCCAATGTTTAAGCCTTTTTCTTGCCAAATTTTTTTGACATTTTTTCTAATTTTTTTAGGAATATACGTTTGTGTTAAAGAACTTCTAAGTTGACTTGAACTTATATCAATATCAACATTCAGTTGTTTAACCCCATCTTTTTTTAGTTCATTATGACCATTTCTGTTCACAACTACTAATTCACATAAGCTTTTAATCTCTTCATGGTTTTTCCATTTATCAAAAGAATCATAATTATCTGCTCCAATTATCAAGTAGATTTTTGAAGTTTTGTATTTGTTTTTTAAATACTTTATGCTTTCTAAAGAATAAACAGGCCTTTCTTGATTAATCTCATAATTGCTTATTATCACAGTTTGTTGTTTACAAAATATGCTCTTAAGCAAAGATAATCTCTTGCTTGCACTTAAAAAAGATGAGTTCTTTAAGGGGTTCAAAAAAGTAGGAATTACAAACAATAAATCTATATCTAATTGTTTGAGCGCTTTTTTAACAATACTTTTGTGCCCAATATGAGGGGGATCAAAACTACCACCAAAAATACCAATTCTCACTTATCTTGTCCTTGCAATATTACTTAACGTTTATTATAGCAACTTTTGGATAAAATAACTCAAAATTTCATCTATGCGTATTAAAAATATTGCATTAAATAAAGGGAAAGAATGGCTATTAAAGTTGCAATTAATGGTTTTGGAAGAATTGGTAGATGTGTGGCTAGGATAATAGCTAACAGAAGTGATATTGAGTTAGTAGCTATTAATGATACAGCTGAGCTTTCTATGTTGGAATATATTACTAAATACGATACAGTTCATGGAACATTTGATGGAGAGGTAAGCGTAAAAGACGGTTATTTAAACATGGGAAATGTAAAAGCTAAACTGTATTCAACAAGAAATGCACAAGAATTATCTTTTTCTAAAGAGTGTGGTGCAGAAGTAATTTTAGAATGTACGGGTGCATATTTAACACAAGACGCCTGTCAAGTTCATCTTGATAATGGCGCTGCTAAAGTGGTTATGTCTGCACCTGCTAAAGATGCAACTCCTACTTTTGTAATGGGTGTAAACGAAGATGAATATAAGGGGCAAAAAATTGTTTCTAATGCTTCTTGTACGACGAACTGTCTTGGACCTGTTGCAAAAATCATTGATGATGCTTTTGGAATTCAAAAAGCTTTAATGACAACTATTCACTCTTATACAAATGATCAAAATATTTTAGATGTAAAACATCAAAAAGATAAAAGAAGAGCAAGAGCAGGGGCACAAAATATGATTCCTACTTCTACAGGTGCTGCTAAAGCTATGAAATTAATTATGCCTCATTTAGATGGTAAAATTCATGGACAAAGTGTTAGAGTTCCTACGCCAAATGTTTCTATGGTTGATGTGAATTTTGTGGTTAATAAAAAAACAACAAAAGAAGAAATCAATGCATTGTTTGAAACAAAATCCAAAGAATTAGCGGGTATTGTTGCTGTTGATAATGACATGATGGTCTCAAGTGATTTAATTGGAAATACAAACTCTACTATTATTGCTTCTGATTTAACACAAGTTATTGGGGATGATATGATTAAAGTTATGACTTGGTATGACAATGAGTGGGGTTATTCTTCTCGTTTAATTGATATGGCTATTTTTGTAGCAAAGAAATAGGGCCATTATGAAATTGCAAGAAATTAAAAGCTTAGATATCTCAGGCAAAAAAGTATTTATCAGATGTGATTTTAATGTTCCTATGGATGAATATTTTAATATTACAGATGACAGGCGAATTAAATCTGCTTTAAATACTATTCGTTATTGTATAGATAATGATTGTGCCGTTATTTTAGCTTCTCACTTTGGAAGACCAAAAGATAAGTATGATGAACGATATTCTTTAAAACCTATTGCAAAAAGGTTGCATACGCTTTTAAAACAAGAAATAAAAATGGCCAGAAATGTTATTCAAAAAGACACCCTAGAAATTGCTAAGAACTTAGAAGCTGGCGAAATATTGTTGCTTGAAAATGTACGTTACAATCCAGGCGAAACAAACAATGATGAAGAATTTGCAGCTGCTTTAGCTTCTATGGCTGATGTTTATATTAATGATGCTTTTGGAGTATCTCACAGAGCACATGCTTCTGTTGAAGCTATTACAAAACACTTTGATAAAGATCATAAAGCCGCGGGCTTTTTATTAGCAAAAGAAATTAAATTTTTTCACCATATTGTAAATGAACCCAAACGTCCTTTTGTTTCTATTGTAGGAGGATCTAAAGTTTCAGGGAAACTAGAAGCTTTACATAATTTAATTACAAAAGTAGATAAAATTATTATTGGTGGAGGAATGGCTTTTACTTTTCTTAAAGCTTTAGGACATGAAATTGGACAATCTTTAGTAGAAGAACATTTAGTTCCTGACGCTTTACAAATTATGCAAAAAGCAAAAGAATTGGGCGTGAAGTTTTATTTACCAGTTGATGTTGTTG
>Ga0105356_10002958_pt1 | contig 16800 bp, 17 predicted proteins | sample GOMGulsemesocosm_3_FD_83502 | JGI IMG/M metagenome (GOLD analysis project Ga0105356, IMG submission 83502) | Methane-oxidizing microbial communities from mesocosms in the Gulf of Mexico - GOM9D Gulf of Mexico | ecosystem: Environmental > Aquatic > Marine > Cold seeps | place: Gulf of Mexico...
ATTTTAGGTGAAATTAATTGGAACTGGTTGCATATTCAAGGGCTGTGGATTGATGAGTCTATTCGTGGCGAAGGTTGGGGCAGCAGATTACTTACTCAACTTGAACATTATGCACTAGCCATGGAAACCACGAACATACGATTAGAAACAACAAGTTTTCAAGCGTTAGAGTTTTATTTAAAGTCGGGTAATTGCGTTTTTGGCGAACTGCCAGAAATGCCTCAAGGCCACACGAGCTATTTTTTAAAGAAGCAATTATAGAAAATCAAACTATTGAATGTGTGAGCAAAACGCATGAAGGCATGTAGTTTAAAAGGGTATCAGCATCAAAGTCAGTTCAGGACATGCTGATTATCAAGTGATCTTAGATACCGGTGCATCGAGTTCAATTTTCTCTGCGAGTAAAGTAAACCCTAAAGAAAGCCTTAAGGCTTGTAGTTATGATTTAGGACCGAACATGACATGCCAATTGTTTAATTCTCCTCTGCAAATTTCAGGGGTAGATTTTAAGTCCAATATATTGCTTTATCCCATTGATAAACGCTTTAAACTTAATGGTTTGCTTGGGACTGATTTTTTTAGCCGTTTCATTGTAAAAATTGATTTCTTGCATAAGACGCTTGCATTAACGCCTATTGCTGGAAAATAGTTGTTTAGCATTAGAACACAACTAACAAGGAAAAATATGGATATTATTAAATGGGCTGAAAAGTCGATGTTCATGGATGATGAAACATGGGAGAGACACTCAAACCCTTGGAGTGTCTATTCTCGGTTTACGATCTTGCCGTTAATTTCAATATCGTTTTGGTCAAGAGAGTGGGTAGGGCTTTATTGCGTCGTACCTATTGTGCTTTCTATTTTATGGATTTGGCTTAACCCACGTTTATTTGGGGCGCCTAAAAGCACGGAAAACTGGGCTTCAATGGGGACATTCGGCGAACGAATATACCTTAATCGAAACAACGTTATGATACCAAAGCATCATGTGGTGCCTTGTATCATACTTCAAGTATTGTCTGCAGCTGGGATGCCATTTTTTATATATGGCCTTTATTCACTCAATATTTGGGCATTGTTGCTGGGTAATCTTTGGATAATGGTGTTCAAAGCGTGGTTTGTTGATCGTATGGTTTGGCTATATTTGGATAGTCAAAAACAGGGTAATGTTTAACCATGAGTGATGCGAAGTCTATTTATTCAAACATGTGGCGTGATCATATTGATAAGTTTAAACATAATACCTGTGACACCGACTCGTTAATTAATGATCCAAATGACACACGAAGGGGCTTAACGGTTCTGTCATATTTCGATCAGGGATTAAGTGATAATCTATCTACATTTATTAATGAATTAAAGGCGACAGAGCCTCAACAATACTATTATCCAAGGAGTGATTTTCATGCCACTATCTTATCCATAATAAGCTGTATATCAGGTTTTAAGCTTGTTGATATTAATCAACAATTATACGTTGATGTTTTTCAAGAAGCACTTGAAGGTATCTCGCCGCTTAAGATTTTATTTAAAGGGGTGACTGTCTCATCTTCTTGTATTTTAATTCAAGGTTTTGCGGATGGTGAGCAGTTAACACTGTTGAGGAACGCATTACGTGTGGGCTTTGAAAAAGCAAAACTGCAGGTTACGATTGATTCGAGGTACAAAATAACAACAGCTCATACGACTGTTGTTCGATGTTTAACGCCATTTAATGATAGTGATAAAGTGCTGCAAGTGTTAACCAAATATAAAGATCATGAGTTTGGCACGTTAACCATTAATACCATAGATTTTGTATTCAACAATTGGTATCAAAATGCAGCGGTGACTCAAGTCTTATCGACTAAGGTCCTAATTCCAAGTGATGTTTCAGTAAATAGTGTTAGCTGATTTTTAGAAGGGATGTTTATAAATATTTTTCTTGAGCATAATATCAGTTCAAAATTAGGTATAATCCCCCATTATTTTTTATTAGGAATTGCTTGTGGCCCGTTTTACAGTACTTGGCACTGCCCCTATCCCAAATCAGAAAGGCGAGCTGCGTTTATTAGAACGCAATAATGAATTTACGATTAAAATTGCTGGCATACCCGGTGATTTAATGAATAGTCGAATGCATGCTTCTGAAGATGCATTGGCGACGCTTGCCTGTAAACATATTAAAGGAACCGCGCAGCCACAAATATTAATTGGTGGTTTAGGCATGGGTTTTACGTTGCGCGCAGCACTCGATGCCTTAACAAAAGACGCCACAGTTACCGTTGCTGAACTGATTAGTGAAGTAGTGCAATGGAACAAAGGCGAATTAGGGACATTAACAAATCATCCTGTTAACGATCCGCGAACTCATATTCATGTCGGTGATGTTGGTGACGTTTTACGCCAATCTAAAGGGAAATTTGACGCGATATTACTTGATGTAGATAACGGTCCCGAAGGTCATACCGCAGAAGATAACGGATGGATCTATACGCCTGCGGGACTAAATGCAGCGAAAAGTGCCTTGCGTCCGGGTGGAATTGTTGCTTATTGGTCTGCTGGCGTAGATAGTGCATTTACGAAACGCCTGCAAAAAGCCGGTTTTAAAACCAAGCCAGTGACTGTGCATGCTCATACTAATGGTAAGGGCGCACGTCACGTTATTTGGCTTGCTTGGTAAGTAATAGCAAAAACATTCAAGTAATAATAAATAAACCCCATTTTTGTAGCCGAAAATGGGGTTTATTTTTTGCATAGTATCGATAAATAATTATTTTTGAGACAGAGGTGTGTTGAGTTTCAATTGTAAAATAATTGTGATTATTTTTGGCTAAGTTAAGTATTGTTGTGAGACAAATGCTATAAATAGCACTGTTTTTATGCAGTTGTTTTGATTAGATATTAGGCTCAGGTTGAATAATAAATTATCTTGTATATACAGGTTGGTTAAGCACTTTTTACTGATGAGCACTAAATTATTTATACAAATAATATTAAAATTTTCGTTCATTTGATAATGCCCAACGAAATGTTCAAATAATGTAAATATCTTAATAAGAAATGTCGTAAAAAATCGACAATAATATAAATGTCGTATATTGTATGCAAAAAAGTCATGAGTGACTGTTTTAATGCATGATGATGTAGGGTAAATAGCAGTAATTAATGGAATTTGGTCATGAATGAAGTTGTATTAGAAAATAGACATTGCCGTATAGTTGTAGACCCAACGTTAGGTGCCTGCGTTAAAAGTTATAAATATCTACATAATGAACAGTGGTTTGATGTCTTTAGAGACGCGAGTGGTGTGGATAGTGTCAATGACAGTAGCTGTTTCCCATTAGCCCCTTTTGCCAGTCGCGTTCGAAATGGTCAGTTTAGTTGGAATGAACAACTGATAAATTTACCACCCAATTTTTTGCCCCAGCCACATGCTTTACATGGCCAAGCATGGCAATCAAAGTGGTCTGTCGTTAGTCAAACGGCTGAGCAATTAAACCTGTCGTTTTCTTATAATGATGGTGACTGGCCTTGGGATTATAGCCTAGAGTTAATTTATCAACTTAACGAAAATGCATTAGAAATGTCATTAACCGTTAAGAATTTAGGCAGCAATGAAATGCCTTCAGGTTTAGGGTTGCATCCCTATTTTGACATCGATAACAATACATCAATTAAGGTCGATGCTTCGACAATGTGGCAGGTAGATGAAACATTATTACCTACTAGCGTTGAGCGTTCGCCGGTTGGAATCAATAGCACAAACGGCGTTAAAGCGCATGATCTCATCATCGACAATGTGCTTATCAACGATTCCAATACCAGAGAGATAACCTGGGAAGATCGAGGTTTTAAAGCGAACGTTGCAAGTACGGGCTGTCCTTATACCGTGTTATATAGACCATCAAAGGCTAATTTCCTGTGTGTTGAGCCGATCTCTCATAGTACAAATGCCCTAAATTTAGATGAAATTTCAGCGATGGATGCAGGTGTTAAACCTATCGCACCTTTTGACAAACATCAGATCACGATGACGGTTTCGTTGCATGCTACTTAAAAGTATCTGATGTGTTAACCAATTTACAATAATAATAAATGGATAAAGAATGAATTTAGATACGATAGATATTGTAGTGTTTTTTGCTTACGTCGTGGGGCTTATAGGCATAGCCTATTGGGTTTCTCGGGAAAAAGTAGGTCATGAGAAAAATGCTAATGACTATTTTTTAGCAGGTAGTAGTCTTCCTTGGTGGGCTGTAGGTGCATCATTAATTGCTGCGAACATATCGGCGGAGCAAATTATTGGTATGTCAGGCGCTGGCTTTAAAATTGGCTTAGCCATTGCCTCTTATGAATGGATGGCTGCCATCACGTTAATGATAATTGGTAAATATTGTTTGCCAATATTCTTAGCCAAGAAAATATATACCATGCCGCAATTTTTAGAACAGCGATTTGATAGTCGTGTTCGAGTCACCATGGCTGTATTTTGGCTAGGCGTTTACATTTTTGTAAACTTAACCGCTATTTTATGGTTGGGCGCCTTGGCAATTAACACCATTACTGGTGTTGATTTGATGACTGGCATGATATTCCTTGGTTTATTTTCAGTGGCTTATTCACTTTATGGTGGCTTAAAAGCTGTTGCATTTACCGATATCATTCAAGTTGTATTACTCATTTTTGGCGGTTTGTTTTTATCGTATACAGCACTCGATTTAATAGGGCATGGCGAAGGGCTGATTGCTGGCTTTAAAGAACTGACGAATCAAGTTCCTGAGAAGTTTGATATGGTGCTGGCCAAAGACAGTCCACATTATGTCGATTTACCGGGTCTGAGTGTTTTAGTTGGCGGCATGTGGATTATGAACCTATCTTACTGGGGCTTTAATCAATACATTATCCAACGTACATTAGCGGCTAAAAATTTAAGAGAAGGTCAAAAAGGTATAGCCTTTGCTGCATTTCTTAAGTTACTAATGCCTGTGATTGTTGTGTTACCGGGTATTGCTGCTGTTGTGTTATTGCCTGAGCTTCAGCGACCTGATCAAGCTTATCCACAATTAATGAACTTGATGCCTGTTGGCTTAAAAGGACTTGTTTTTGCGGCATTAGTAGCAGCAATCGTTTCATCCCTAGCTTCAATGACTAATAGTATCGCTACCATATTTACAATGGATTTGTACAAGAGTGACAAGAAACCACGCAGTGACAAGCATTATGTTTTTGTCGGCAGACTCGTTAGCTTTGTTGCATTAGTCATTGCAATGATTGTAGCTCAGCCATTACTTGGACAATTTGATCAAGCGTTCCAGTATATTCAAGAGTTCACCGGATTCTTCACTCCGGGCATCGTTGTATTATTCGTGCTAGGTATGTTTTGGAAGAAAACCACAGCAAACGCTGGTTTAGCAGCGGCGTTAGGCTCGTTTGTTTTCTCACTAGCACTCAAGTACGCATGGCCTGAATTACCGTTTATGGACCGTGTTGGTGTTGTATTTATTGCTTGTTTGATCTTATCTATTGGCGTATCACTGTTTGAGAATAAACAACAAGCACAAGCGATAAACCTAAGCGATGTTGATTTTAAAACATCAAATGGATTCAATATAGCAACAGCAGCAGTTATCGCTATTCTTATCGCCTTTTACACTACGTGGTGGTAGAACGTCTTACCCACGCGTGAGTTAGATGGAATAGATAGAACCCTTATGCATTATGATAAGGGTTCTATAATCCTCTCGCTTCCCCAAATATCCTATGCATCCCTTTATGAAATACTCATTGCTAGATAACTGGTTTATCAACTTTACGATTGACGTTTAATTTAGGATGTAATAACCAATTGATATCGACGGTTTGATAACCGAGATAAGGTTTAAAAATGAATAACAATGCACTGCAAGGCACCCATCGTCGTAAAAATATGCTTACTGGCGATCATGTATTGGTCTCGCCGCACCGAAACAATAGACCTTGGCTTGGCGCAACAGAAAAACAAGTAATCGATGATACACCTAGCCATGATGATAATTGCCCACTTTGCTCGGGCAACCAACGAGCTAACGATGCGAAAAACCCAGAATACCAAGATACATTTGTATTCCAAAATGATTTTGGCGCACTTATTCCTCAAGCGCATGGTGATGAATTTGAAGCTGACGACTTGTTTCAAGCATCAACCGCTAGTGGTGAATGTCACGTGGTGTGTTACTCACCAGAACATAATAAATCAATGGCGCAATTGTCGGTAAAATCCATTGAAGCTATCGTAGATACTTGGCAGCAGCATTATCAAAAGCTAAGCCAACAATACAAATGTGTGCATATTTTTGAGAATAAAGGCAGCGTCATGGGCTGCTCACAACCTCATCCTCATGGCCAAATTTGGGCTCATGATTACTTATCTAGTGAGGTCGCTTGTGAGGATAATCATCAACGAGAATATTATCAGCGCCATGGGCGTGCTTTGCTAGCTGACTATATTGAAAAAGAGCAAAAAGATGGCCAGCGCATACTGTATGAAAATGATCATTGGTTAATAGTAGTGCCATTTTGGGCAGCATGGCCATTTGAAACATTGATAATCGCCAAAGATGATGTGCAAAGCTTTAATGAATTAAGCGCGAAGCAAAAATCAACATTAGCTTGTGCATTAAAGGCAATCACCCAATGTTATGACAAACTTTTTGACTGTAGTTTTCCATATTCAATGGGGTGGCACTGCGCGCCAGAAGATGAAAACTCACAAGCGCATTGGCGTTTGCATGGCCATTTTTATCCACCTTTATTACGATCGGCAGCCGTTAAAAAGTTTATGGTTGGCTATGAAATGATGGCGGAAAGCCAACGAGACCTAACACCTGAGTCAGCAGCGGCGCGTCTTAAAGAATTTATGGAGCGAATATAATATGCAGCAACAATTATTGATGATTAAAAAGGCGTATCAAGCAGAGTTTAACGCACCTTGTGCCGCTGTTGTAAGCGCGCCAGGACGCGTAAATCTTATCGGTGAGCATACTGACTATAATGGTGGTTTTGTGCTGCCGTGTGCCATCAATTACCAAACGGTCATTGCCTTTTCACCTCGAAACGATAATCGGGTGCAGGTTAGCGCCGTCGATTATGACGGTGAAATGGATGAGTTTGAGCTGAAGCATTCTATTGAATATAACAAAGCTAATTTATGGAGCAATTATATTCGCGGTGTCGTTAACGTGCTGTTAGAAAAACACACCAATCTTAGCGGCGTAAACATGGTTATTTCAGGTAATGTTCCCCAAGGGGCAGGACTGAGTTCTTCGGCAGCATTAGAAGTTGCTGTCGCTAAAGTTATGGCTAATGTTTCAGGCTTATCAGTGTCAAATGAATCTATTGCACTCATATCTCAGCAGGCTGAAAATGAGTTTGTAGGTTGCCAGTGCGGCATTATGGATCAGTTGATATCGGCTTGCGGTGAAGCAGACCATGCGCTATTAATCGATTGTGAAAATCTTGCAACGCAGCGTATTTCAATGCCAGACGATGTCGCCGTGTTGATCGTTAACTCAAACAAAAAGCGTGGCTTGGTTGATAGTGAATATAATTTGCGACGTGAGCAATGTGAAGCGGCGGCTAAACATTTTAATGTGAGTTTGTTACGCGCCGTTAATATCGATGATTTTGAGCAAGGAAAATCTGGCTTAGACGATGTGACAATGCGCCGAGCAAAACATGTGGTCTATGAAAACCAGCGCACGATTGATGCAGCAAAAGCGCTCAGTGAGTCGAACATGAAGGTGATGGGTCGCTTGATGCGCGAGTCACATCAATCAATGAAAAATGATTTTGAAATAACGACTTCTGAAATTGATTTCTTGGTGGATCTCATTAACGAAAAAGTAGGGGAGAACGGCGGCGCTCGAATGACGGGGGGCGGTTTTGGTGGCTGCGTCATTGCACTGATTCCTGTCGATGACGTTGAGCACATTAGTCAGCTAATTAGCGAGCAGTATCAGGCTAAAACAGGCCTTAAAGAGTCGGTTTATATTTGTCATGCCACGGCTGGTGTGCAGGTTATTGAGTAAATAAGCCATCAATCGAATAGTTAGACCGTTATTAACTTAACGGCTGCGATCGCTTCACTGTATTGGGATATGTGTATTTTAGAGATGCAACATTGATTGGCCTGCACGTAATGACGTTTGACTAATTCATTTAAGCGGTGCATCTCTATTTGATGACTGTATAAACAAGGATTTGATGATAGTGACTGCTCTATTGAATACACAAGTCCCAGTGAATCTACGATGTAGTCCTCTGTATCAATCGGTAGAAATGACTCAGCAATTAGTTCATTTAAGGCGTTAATATTGTCTAAGTATATTAGTTCGTCACAGACACTTAATTTAAATATGGCGGGCCAGGTTACAATCATTGACTTCATCGGTGCTGCGTTAATTTGTGTTGAATGATAGCAGGAAACAGGTAAGATCCTTCAAAATTATCGATTAAACGAGAAATCAATGCAAAAAATAGCGTTAGTTACTGGCGGTTCTAAAGGAATTGGTTTAGCCATAATTAAAAAATTTATGGCTCATGGTTATCAGGTTTTTAACTTGGACGTGGTACATGGTGACGTTGGCATCTTTAAGTCGTGTGATATGTCTGATTTAGAACAAGTTGCTGCAACGATTAAATCAATTGTGAATGAAGTAGGGCGCATCGACGTATTGGTCTGTAACGCTGGCGTTCATTTTTCGGCTAATATCGAAGACACAAATGAAGCCGATCTGGACCGTGTGTTCTCAATAAATGTGAAAGGTGCTTACGGCGCTATTCAACAATCATTGCCCATGATGAAACAACAACAGCATGGCGCAATCGTTGTCATCGCATCTGATCAAGCCATCATTGGAAAAACAAATTCGTTTGCGTATAACCTGTCAAAACACGCCTTAGCCTCTATTGCTAAAACGACTGCCCTTGATTATGCCAAATTCAATATCCGCGTTAATGCCTTATGTCCCGGCACCATAGAAACGCCGTTATATCATCAGGCTATTGATAGATATTGCGCAGAGTCTGGTGCGGATAAGTCACAAGTTCATCAAGAAGAAGCAGCACTACAACCTTTAGGACGCTTAGGTCAACCTGAAGAAGTTGCCAACTACGCTTACTTTCTTGCCAGTGATGATGCATCATTTATAACGGGAAGTTTACAAACTATCGACGGTGGTTATACGACAGGTTAGGTTTGACAGGTTATGAAATTTATTGATCCTCACATCCATTTGTTTGATGTGGCATTAGGTGACTACGGATGGCTCAAAGAAGAAAATCAGCCCAATTGGCCAGATAAACCGATTATTAATCGCTCATTTGATCAAGATGATCTTGTTGTCGACTCAACATTATCTCTGGCGGGATTTGTACATATAGAAGCTGGCTTTGATAATGAGCGCCCTTGGCGTGAAATTGCGTGGTTAGAACAACATGTCTCCTTGGCATTTAGTGCCATAGCAGGTGTGGATGTTACGTTAGATCCCGCTAAATTTAAGTTGATGATTAACAAGCTTACCCAATATAAAAGTGTCGTTGGCATCCGGCACATTTTTGACGAAGATGCGGTTGAGATACTCTCCCACAGAAATACATCAAGTAATTTACAATACCTTCAAATGCAGGGAATGATATTTGAAACGCAAATTATTGGCGATGATGATGCGGCTGTTGAGCATTACTGCGAAATGGCGTGGAAAAACCCACATCTGCAGCTGATTTTGGGACACGCTAACTTTTGCGGCGTTGATGCTCAAGCATTCTCGCCCTGGTTAATAAATATTGAGAAAGTAGCAAAAAATACCAATGTGATGATTAAAGCCAGTGGCTGGGAAATGATGGAGCGGGCTTATAGTTTTACTCATGTAGTAAAAGTGGTTAACGTATTAATTGAGGTGTTTTCGCCAGATAGAGTCATGCTAGCGAGTAACTTCCCATTAACATTATTTAGCCAATCTTATGCTGACTTATGGTCGAAATATGCTTCATTATCACTGCCTTCAGATATATTAGGTCAAGTTACTTTTGATAATGCAAAGCGAATCTACAAGTTATAAATGATGAAATCATAACAATGAACTTATAAGAATCTTAATGTTTACATTCCCCACTTAATTAACCAAAGTTACGTGGGGAGAGATTAACCAGCTTATTTAATGATTAAATGCGGAGAGCGATAGACGATCTCGTCATTTAACTCAATGCCCAAACCTGGCTCTTCTGATACTTTAAATTTACCATTTACTGGTTGAGGATCTTGAATACACAATTCTCGGTTCCATGCTTTTATAGCATAGGTATGATGTTCATGAATCAAGAAATTAGGAATAGCCGTTTCTAGATGCAGTGAAGCTGCCGTAGCTACGGGACCACCACAAACGTGGGCTTGAATACGAACATCAAACACATCTGCATAATCACACACCTTTTTAGCTTCGGTGAAACCACCACAAAGACCAATATCAGGCTGTAGAACGTCAATACTTTGATCTTCAAAGTAAGGACGCACTTGCCAGCGATTATACAAACGCTCGCCGCCGGCAATAGGCACATTGACTTTATCTGCGACCTTGCTGTGCAGTGAGTGGTTTAGATAGTTAACTGGCTCTTCGTAGAACATACAGTCAAACTCTTCAGCAATTTTTCCTATCTGTATGGCTGTTGTTGCGCCTGGCAAGCTATGACATTCAAAAATGATATCAACTTCATCACCGACGGCTTCACGAATAGCTTGCATACGCGCGCGGTATAATTTCATTTCACCGCGAGAAATAATCTTGGTACGATCGTAATAGGTTTCACCATCTTTGTTGTACATTATAGGGTCTACTTTAACCGCGTCATACCCTTGTGCAACGGCCTTTAATGCCGCTTCGGCATATTCTTCTGGCTGTGAAAGCGCTTTAAAATCTTTATCCCAATCAAATTGTAATTGTGATGCGTAAGTGCGCAGCTCAGCATTCACTTTACCACCTAACAACTGATAAACAGGCACATTGAGGGCTTTAGCTTTGATGTCCCAAAGGGCGGTGTCAATGGCGCTCATGGCTGAGTAAATGACTGGTCCACCGCCAAGTCCCCAAAAGCTTTCACGTAGCATACGAGCCCATAATTGCTCAGTTTGGAAAGGATCGTGACCGATAAGAAAGGCCTCAGCCATTTCCTTAATCATGTGCGCCGCTGCGCTATGGCCAAGATCGTAGGCTAGGCCTGCTTCACCAACGCCGCTGATGCCTTCATCAGTGTGGATCCGAATAAATACAGGATTCCATCCTTGACGATCTGGGCAATTTATATCAAAAACTTCAACAGAACTTACTTTCATTGTTCACTCCAACGTGAATAGGGTATTTATTAGAGAATAAAATCAGGGTTAATCTTATAAGCTTTGCGCAACATTGCTGGCCAACTCAATTGTCCACCTGTTGAGCCGCTATGAACGACATTCGCTTGTTTATAGATATTATCTTGAATGGATTGTTCAACAAGTTGACTTGGCTGACTTGTCGATTGTATTAAAACTTGTATTTCACAGGCGCGTTGCAGGTCATACATGCGCATAAATGCATCCCCAACAGTTGGACCCACCGTTAGTCCGCCATGGTTTACCAGCAACATATGATTAGTCATGCCTAGGTCGTCTTGCAATCTTTTACGCTCAGCATCGTTAACGGCCAAGCCTTCATATTGGTGATAACTTAAAGAGGCTAGAGAAAACATGGAGTACTGGCTATAAGGTAATAGGCCTTGCTTTTGCGTAGCTACTGTAATGGTTTCATTAGTATGTAAATGAATCACACAATGGGCATCGTCACGGACCTGATGAATGGCACTATGAATGGTAAAACCTGCCGGATTGATATCAAAAGGCGTGTCATCAATGATATTGCCTAATAGATCAACTTTAACTAAATTGGAGGCACACACTTCATCAAAGGTTAAACCAAAAGCATTGACTAAATAATGATCTGTGCCAGGAATGCGCGCCGACAAATGGGTATAAATCAAATCATCCCAGCCGAAATGACAGACAAGCTGGTAACAAGCGGCAAGGTCGATACGAATTTTCCATTCTTGCTCACTAACTTTTGATTTCAAATTAAGATTTGGTAATTGCTGCACAAGTTGGCCTTGATTCAAAGAGAGTTTCTAGTATTGAAGAATAAACGTCGATACCAGTTAAGGCAAGACTATTACGTTATATAGTAGGGCCGTAATTATGGTCTCGGCTAATAAAACAGCGATATGAACAAGGGCGGTCTGATGAGTAAAAAGCACTTGACTATTTATCACTTAGGCTTATAATTCTTGCAGCTTAAAGGTAAGACCTATATTTATGTATCAAAACGTGTGCTTTTTGTATATCGTCCTGTTTAATAAGTAATAGCAGCACTTTCAGCCTAATTATCTCATTTTGAGATCTCATTACTCTATATTGAATAGGAATATATATTATGTCTACTCCAACTACTGGTACAGTAAAATGGTTTAACGAAGCTAAAGGTTTCGGTTTCATCGAGCAAGAGAACGGTCCTGACGTTTTCGCACATTTCCGTAACATCTCTGGCGACGGTTTCAAAACTCTTGCTGAAGGCCAAAAAGTTGAGTTCGTTGTTACTGACGGCCAAAAAGGTCCTCAAGCTGAGAACATCAAAGCACTATAATTAACCCTGGTTAATTAAATGCAAATAGAAAGATAAAACTTCGGTTTTATCTTTTTTTTTGCCTAAAATTCCCTTCCTATCTAAATTCACTAATTATCAAAATAGTTCTTTACAGCGCGTCATAAATCTCTACAATCGCCGTCGTTTATACAGCACAAATAATACGATTTATTACACGACTTTAAATGCAATTTTGTCATATAACTTGCCTTAATCTTTCAAGTAGTAGTAAAGTATTGGTATGTACATATATTAACCAGTAGGTTGTATTTGATAACTATCAAGTAATGGGTGTTATTGTTTGAATAAACAAACATATAACCGTCAACAACCTCTAATTAACTGGAAAAACTTGTGACTTCAACGCCATTTTCGCAGCGCCGTAAATTTATTATTAGTTTAGGTAAAGCACTTCACAAATTTGGTACACCCGCTTATCGTCTTGAGGCGCATCTTTTGAATGTGACGTCAATATTAGGTATGGGCGGTTCATTTATCGTTACACCAACTTCACTTACCTTTGCTATTTGGCAACTTGGAGAGCATGAACAACAACAGTTGTACGTGGTGAGAGTTAGTCCCGGCGAATTAGATTTAGGTTCATTAGCGCGTACCGATGAGTTAGTAGATGAATTGGCCAGTGGCCAGCGGTCATTAATGGAAGCCATTGATCGACTCGAAGATATTAAGACTAAGCCGGAACCCTACGCACATTGGATGTCATTTTGTGCCTTTGGAATTTCTGGTGGTGCATTCGCAATGCTGATGGCAACAAGCTGGAATGACGTTATATGGTCGTTATTGATGAGCCTTGTTGTTTATCTTTTTGTCTATTGGGCGTCAATTTCCAAAGGTGTCGCCAAAATGCTTGAGCCCTTGGTGTCACTAGTCTCAGCGTTTATGGTAACGGGCATCATGCATTTGGACCCGCATATCAATACCTCTTTGGTGGTTCTTTCGAGCATCATTGCCTTTATTCCTGGCTTAGCGCTTACCTTGGGTTTACGTGAGTTAGCTGCACGTGATTTAACATCTGGTACAGCGCGGATCATGGATGCGATCATGTTATTGTTTAAGCTTTACTTTGGCGCCGTATTAGGATTTGCCATTGGCGATCATGTGTGGGGAAGTGTGAGCTTTGTACAACCTGACACAGTCCCTAGCTGGACAGCGTGGGTAGCTGTCTTATTGTTGGGTGCGAGCTTAGTGGTGATGTTTAAGATTCGCTTAAAAGATTCACCATGGGGTATCATTTCAGGCTTTATCTCTTTTACGGCTAGTTCGTTTGCAGCGGTGTACTTTGATGTCGCCTTAGGCGCATTTTTTGGTGCATTTTGTGTTGGCATTTACAGCAATTTATATTCACGCATTTTTAACGCTCCCGCAATTTTAGTATCGCTGCAGGGCTTAGTTATATTGGTGCCTGGAAGCAAGGTATATATAGGATTAAACACTGTTGTTTCTGGGCAGCAAATGATTGCTGTTGATTCAATAGGAACGCAATCATTCTTGATATTTATGTCGTTAGTTGCTGGGCTTATCTTCGCCAGTGTTGTGCTCAAACCTTCTCGTTCATTATAAAACGTAAACCTATCACTATTTGTCTTTTTGGTTAAACGAGCTCGGTAATAATTCAACACCGACAAGTTTTGCCAGCTTGACTAATAAAGGAATAGTGATGGGTGCAAAGGGGAGAATAGCAAAAACACCAAGGCCCAGCCCTTTGAGTAAATCAAAAAATTGAGTATGGGCAATCGCCAAATCCTGTTTGTTGGCTTGGCCTTTTAGACCTTTGCCATAAATTTCAAACATTTCCTTAGTTTCTTGCTTCTCTTGGGCTAAGGCAATTTTTAAATCAAGCATCGAACGTTTAAAATTGTTGCGCATGCGCCGAGCCTGAATCTTGCTGACACGGACTGGGGCACGATGTATCTTTTTTAGATGCTTCATTCTATCCTAATAAATACAAGTTTAAGTGATTGATTTAATCAGTATTTTTGAATTTCGTTGAAAGTTGTACAACACTTGCTTCTCTACAGGCAGTTGTTCAATTGTAACGGGGTTAAATCCGCGTTCTCTAAACCAATGGATAGAGCTAGTTGTTAAAACAAATAGCTTTTTCAAACCCAACTTTCTTGCTTGATTGCTAATTGCATTTACTAACGCATCACCGCGAGAGGCTTTACGATACGCAGGATGTGTAGCAACGCAAGCCATTTCGCCCGATTGCCCATCTTTTGCTGGATATAACGCCGCACATCCGATGACTAGGCCGTCGCGTAAGACGATAGTATATTTGTTAACTTCCATTTCTAACTGTTCTCGGGAGCGTTTAACTAACAGACCTTGCTCTTCGAGGGGGCTAATTAAGTCCATGATACCACCAATATCATCGATGGTCGCTTGGCGTAATTGTTCAGCGCTTTCCATCACAACCTGTGTACCAATTCCATCACGTGAAAATAACTCCTGCAACAGGGCGCCATCTTTTTGGTAACTCACAAGGTGGCTTCGCTCCACACCGGCTTTACATGCTGTGATGGCTGCGCGTAAATATATTGCCGTACCTGTCATCAACTTACCGCTGACTTGATGTTGTTCAAGGCAGCGCTGAGCTTCACTTGGTAACAATTCATCTAGCACTTCACCTTCATCTGATAACACACCATGCTCTGAGCAAAAGCCAATCATTTTGTCTGCATTTAATTTAACTGAAATTTGGGTCGCCACTTCTTCAGCGCTAAGGTTAAAGCTTTCTCCTGTGGCTGAATAGCCAATGATACTCACCAGAACAATGGCATTTTGTTCAAGCTGACGCGCTATTCCATCAACATCAATGCGCCGTACTTTGCCAGTATGACAAAAGTCGATGCCGTCACGGATCCCAATCGGCTGCGCTGTAATAAAATTTCCGCTAACGACATTAATTTTAGCACCTTGGGTTGGCGTATTAATTAAGCCCATAGACAGTTGTGCATTGATTTCAAACTGTAATTGGCCGACTACCTGTTTAATGATATTAAAAGATGCATCATTGGTAATGCGTTGCTGTTGATGAAACGCGGTAATGATATTTTTTCCCTGCAGGGCAGTTTCTATTTGTGGTCGGGCCCCATACACAACGACTATCTTGATGCCTAGTGAGTTTAATAGGGCTATATCGTTAACGATATTTGAAAAATTAGGATGAGCGATACATTCTCCGCCCATCATAATGATAAAGGTTTTGCCGCGATGAGCGTTAACATAAGGCGCGGATTGACGGAACCAATTGACTAAATCTGTAGTACGGTGCACCAAGGTAAACTTCCTTTAATGGGCGTGTATTTTATTGCTTAAAACGTAACAAAAATTGATTTAATAAACGAGCGCTATTTTCACTATATTGCTGATGGCTGTCATAAATAGTGAGTGATCGGGCAATTAACGGTGCGGTGTTGTCTTTTTCAGCGGCCAAGGTATAGGTTAATACAGTGAGTTTTGCCTTACCGCCTTTTAACGTGATGAGTTCAAGGCGCTCTATCATCACTAAATTCAGTGTGTCAGTAATGGCTTGTATTTGTTTTAAAGCATGAATAGGCAAGAGCAGATACAGTAGGCCATTAGCTGTCAATAATTGGCTGCAACGGGACAATAATTGATGGTAGTTCAACGTATCAGTATGACGCGCGCTACTTTTAATGACATCATCATTTTTCAGGTGATTGTCAAAAAATGGTGGGTTAGAAATAATAAGATCATAACTATCATTAGTGTCAAACGCATTAAAGTCACAATGGTGCATGTCAATATTGTGAGACCACTGTGACTGAGTGAAATTTTCTTTGGCTTCAATAGCACTGTCTTCAATGAGTTCTAGTGCTGTTACATGCTGTGCGCCTAATTGCATCGCCATTAAACTTAATAAGCCAGTGCCACTGCCAACATCAAGAACACGAGGGCTGCCCTTAATTGGTATCATGGCACCAAAGATCAAGCTGTCAGTGCATACTTTCATGGCATTTTTGTGTTGGGTAATTGAAAACTGCTGTAATTTAAAAATCGACATTGTGTTTTTTCAGTTGTTTTATCCAATAACGATTTGGATTAAGTTGGTCTAATAATGATTGGCTCA
>Ga0105356_10002961_pt1 | contig 16789 bp, 9 predicted proteins | sample GOMGulsemesocosm_3_FD_83502 | JGI IMG/M metagenome (GOLD analysis project Ga0105356, IMG submission 83502) | Methane-oxidizing microbial communities from mesocosms in the Gulf of Mexico - GOM9D Gulf of Mexico | ecosystem: Environmental > Aquatic > Marine > Cold seeps | place: Gulf of Mexico...
ATGCTAGAGAGTTTGGGGATCGTGTCGTGATGCTAGATGTAAAAAAGCGCGCTGGTGAAAACATGGTGGTCGCTGCTGAGCAAATTCAAGTAATAGTTGATGACGCTATAGCCAATGTATTTCCAACAAACTTAAAAGTAACAATTGCCAACGATCAATCCTCAAAAACCATCGGACAAGTTGATGACCTTGTAAACAACATCTTATTCGGTATCATATTAGTTGTCACCGTTTTAATGTTTTTCTTAGGATTCAAAAACGCACTTTTTGTTGGTTTTGCAATTCCAATGTCAATGTTTATGTCATTAATGATATTAAACCTGTTAGGCTATACTATGAATACCATGATTCTTTTCGGATTAATTATGGGATTAGGGATGTTAGTGGATAATGGTATTGTTGTAGTTGAGAATGTCTATCGTCTAATGGACGAAGAAGGCATGAATAGAGTTGAAGCTGCAAAAAAAGGGATTAGTGAAATCGCGTTCCCTATAATTATATCAACAGCAACTACCGTTGCAGCATTTATCCCGCTAGGATTATGGCCTGGAGTTATGGGACAATTCATGGTCTTTTTTCCAATAACCCTTTCCGTTGTATTGGGATCTTCACTTTTTGTAGCCATCTTTTTCAACTCAGTTATGGTCTCTCAATTTATGACTACTGTAGATAAGGATATGCCCTTAAAAAAGATCGCTATAATATCTTCAATTGTAGCAATAATTGGTGCATTAATTTTATTAGTTGGAGGGGAATATAGAGCCATTGGTAGTGTTATGGTATTTACAGCAATCATGCTATGGGTATATCGACTGTTCTTGAGAAAATGGGCCAACGGATTTCAAAATAAAATTTTACCACGATGGGAACGCTTTTATGAGAAATTATTAAGAGCTGCCTTAAAAGGATGGAGGCCTTTTGCAATTAGTATTGGTACTGTTATTCTCTTATTTATTGCATTTGGTGGATTTGGAGCATCAGTTGCTAGTCAGCGTACTAAAGTAGAGTTCTTTCCAGATAACAAGCCCAATCAAATTGTTGTTTATATAGAATACCCACAAGGGACAGATATTGAAAAAACAAATCTCATCACTAATGAAATTGAGAAAAAAGTCTATGAAGTTCTTAATGAAGGCACTTATGTAGATAACGGTCATAACTTCCTAGTAGAAAGCGCTGTATCTCAAGTTGGTGAGGGTGCTGGAAATCCCAATACAGATGGTGGTTCATCGGCTGAGATGCCGCATAAAGGTAAAATTACAGCCTCTATGCGTGAGTATAAATACAGACGTGGAGAAGACAGTGAACTGCTCCGTCAAAAAGTACAAAAGGCTTTGGTGGGTATTTATCCAGGTGTTTTAATTTCGGTTGAAAAAGATGTTAATGGCCCCCCTGCAGGATCTCCAATTAATATTGAAATTGAAGGGGATAACTATTCAGAATTAATTATTGCTGCCGAAAAAATGCGTGATTTTATTAATTCTAAAAATATCCCTGGAATTGATGAACTTAAAATCGATGTAAATAAAGACAAACCAGCAATGCAAGTTGTTGTTGACAGAGAAAAGGCAGGAGAACTAGGAATTAATGCCTCTCAAGTTGGACAACAGCTTCGTAGCTCAATTTTTGGAAGTAAAGCAGGAGTTTATAAAGAGGCTGGAGAAGACTATGATATTTATGTGCGATTTAATAAAGAAAACAGATATAACTCTAGTGCTCTTTTTAATCAAAAGATAACCTTTAGAGATCCCGCATCTGGAAAAATCAAGGAAATCCCTGTTTCTGCAGTTGCGAATCAATCCAATAGTTCTGGGTTTAGCGCTATAAAGCATAAAGACCAAAAGCGTGTTGTAACAGTATATTCAGCGTTAGCTCCTGGCTTTACAGATGCAGGTGCTATTGTTACACAGGTTCAAAATGAAATGAAAAACTTCAATGATATTCCAAAAGACATTAAAATAGATTATACAGGTCAAATTGAAGAACAAAATAAACAGATGACATTTTTAATGGGTGCATTTTTCACTGGTCTTGGACTCATCTTTTTAATTTTGATATTCCAGTTTAACTCTGTTTCCAAACCTGCAATTATCATGTTAGCTATATTTTTAAGTTTGATTGGTGTATTTGGAGGAATTGTAATAACCGGGAGTTCATTTGTTATCATGATGACAATGATGGGGATTATTTCATTAGCCGGTATTGTTGTGAATAATGGGGTGGTACTCTTAGATTATACACAACTACTTATTGATAGGAAAAAAGTTGAAAAAGGAATAGATGAAGATGACTATTTAGAAAACAATGACTTATATGAAAGTATTGTAACAGCTGGCAAGGCGCGTTTACGCCCTGTAATATTAACAGCTATTACAACTATTCTTGGACTAATTCCATTAGCCATTGGGTTAAACATTAACTTCTTTACATTATTTAGTGAATTTGATGCTCACATCTATTTTGGGGGAGACAATGTGATATTTTGGGGTCCTTTAGCATGGACTGTAATTTATGGATTATTTATTGCTACATTCCTAACCTTAATTGTAGTACCCGTTTTATTTTATTTGTCAATGGAATTAAAACTATGGGTGAGAGGAAAAACTAGGTCAACTTCAAGAATAAATGGAAATTTAATTTCCATGAAAGAAGAGGAAAAAACAATACCAATAGAATCTTAGTATAAAAAAAACCGAAGCAAATTTGCTTCGGTTTTTTTTTGTTAAAATGTATTCTAAAACTTGTAGGTTATGCCTCCGTTAATAACGGTACCATTAAACCCAAATTGATTTACTTCCCAAGGATATTTAAATCGTCCTCCAAGATCTGTTACAAAGTCTCCTTTAGTATCAATAACATCAGGGTATACATCTAACAAATTACTTGCAGATGCATGTATAGAAAACTTCCCTGAAAACTTATAGTTAATAATTAAATCAGTAATTATCTTTCCAGAAAATGTTTGGTCTTTTGATGGATCACTCCCGTGTTGCCATGTTACTTCTCCAAAATAAGTATTGTTTAAAGCAAGGCTTAATTTATTAATATCATAATTTAACCCTAGAAGTACTTTTGACTTTGGTCTTGCAGAAATAATTCTAGATTGCTCTTTACGATTAAATATTTCATAGCCATTTGCTGCTAACAATGCTGGGGTATTAATAGCTCCTTCAATTTTTGTTTCATTAAAGTTAGCTGCCAATGTTGCCGCTAATTTCCCATTCCCCAATTCAATATTTCTGTAATTTACAACTAAATCAACACCTGTAGTTTTGGTGTTTACTGCATTCACAAAGAACTTTAAACTTGTAATTGCATTATTGTCCAAAATTTGTTCAACAGGGTTTTGTGGGTCTCCAGGAGAACCATCTATATAGCCAATCTCTCCAGTGAACAAAACGCGATCATCAACTTTTACATTATAAAAATCAGCTGATAATGACAAATTAGGAACTGGTTTATAGGTAATTCCTGCAGATATATTGTCTGATGTTTCTGCAGTTAATTGAGGAACACCTAATCCGTCTCTAATCACTGGATCTACATTGTTGAAAGTTCCCTGATTAGAAACTGTTCCACCAGAGACTAGGGTTTGAATATTACTCAAATAAATTTGATGTAATGACGGTGCCCTAAAACCACTACTGTAGGAGGCTCTAAGGGCTCCATGCTCTCCCAAGGAGTATCTACTGTTTATTTTCCAAGACCAATTATCTCCAAAGTCACTAAAGTCTTCATATCTCACAGCTCCACCAATTAAAAATGCTTCAGTTGGTTCCCATTCCAAATCGCCATAAACGCCATAATTATTCCTTGTGGCTGAAACTTCATTGGAAGGTTGAAGGCCTGGAAAAGATTGAACTCCACCACCTTCATATGATTCAGGGTCTCCTGCTGTTGCTGTAAATTTTTCCTTTCTAGCTTCTACACCAAAGGCAACACTAATCTGGTCAAAACTTCTTGAAACATCCAAATTAGCAAGCGTATTCATAAAGGTATAAGCACCAACATCAAAAGAAGTAGGACTACTTGCTCCCAAATCAGTATTTATACTATTATTCACCTCGTAATCAACCGCATTTCTACCATGTGTCCCACTCAAATCAATATTGAATCCTAACATTTTCCATTTTGTTCCAACGGTTATATTATTATCTCTAACATCCGTTTCAAATGTAGGCTGAAATCCTTGATAAGTAGATCCAGCTTCATGCAATAAATTATGAGTATCAGGAACCCAATATGGTGCTCTATATAGCGCAAAACTTTTTCCAGTTCTATGTGTTAATCCTCCAAAAGTATAGAATTCACCATTACCACTTTTAAATGGAATCCCGGCATTAAAAAAGACGTCCAACTTTTTAAGTTCTGGTTGTCCAATAGTCATTCCTAAATCAGGATTTGCTTGTAACCATGGGGTTGTACCATTTAAAATATCATCATCTCCAAAAATCACTCCAAATAAGCCATCTCCACCAGGAGTTCCAGCTCTATTTGTTTTTTCCTGCTCATAATAACCAAAAGTAAGATTTACATACCCTCCATTATCTCCAACATTAAGTGCTGTATTTACATCTACTCCAAAATTAAATCCATCGCCTTCTGTAGTAACACCAGTTTCCACATTAACTGTAGTATATTCTACATTTTTCTTTAAAATCATATTAATTACACCTGCAATTGCATCAGATCCATATTGAGCAGAAGCTCCATCACGAAGCACTTCAATCCTCTCAATTGCTGCTGCTGGTATACTTTTTAGATCGACTCCAACCTCTCCTTTACCTGGCGTATCATTAATATACACTAAGGCACTTTGATTTTTACGTTTTCCGTTAACTAATACTAATGTTCTACTAGGTCCTAAGCCCCTTAAATCGGCTGGATCAAAATGCGCTGTAGCATCAGAAATTGTTTGATTAGTAGAGTTAAAAGATGGCACTTTATACGTTAACATCTTATCTACGGTTGGTTGCCCCGTATTTCTTAATTCTGAAACGGATATATTATCAATTGGAACAGGTGAATCCAGAATTGTTCTTGGTTTAGCTCTATTCCCAACTAAAACAATCTCATCCAATGAAACACCGTCTTGAAGTGACACAGAAATCCTCTGAGCTGACGCCACAGTAACTTCCTGGGTTTCATATCCTACTGATGAAATTACAAGTGTTGCCGGGAAAGCGTTAACATCTAAACTAAAATTACCGTCAAAATCTGATGTAGTTCCGGTGGTAGTCCCCTTAACAATAACATTTGCTCCCGGTAATGGGCTACCCGTACTAGCTTCGGTAACGTTTCCTGTAACTGTTCCTTGTGCGAGTACACTTAACGGAAACAGGATCATTACATACATTAAAACTCTTAAATAGTTGTTTTGTTTCATAATAGTGTTTTTTAATTCGTATTACAAATTGCAAAAAAAAATCTGTTTTAACAATTTTTTCACAATGAAAATCCATGATAATTTATATTATTCGTAATTTTTGGGTTAATTTTTTGTGAATTTCATATTAAAATACGTTAAATAAATTAAATAGTATTAATTAAGAATCTTCAGTAAGATCTTCAACAAATTCAATAATTTTATGTGTCCCATTAAAAATATTTGAACAATATTTTTGCATAAAATCTTCATTTATATTGGTCATCCTTTCAAATCCTTTAAGGACTTCAGTTCCATTGAAATCAACAAACGCCAGCCTAAATAAAAATTCATCAGCCTTAAAATAAAAATCTGAAGCAGGAAGTAATGCAACATTAAACTTTTCCAGAATGTACTCTGCTAATTGTTCGCTTGTATTAATTCCTAGGGCATTAATTTTATTTTTATAATTATTAAACCCAATCATCATATAAAAGGCTCCTTGCGGTGTAGTACAATCAATCTGTGCTATTTTTAATTTCTCATAAACATAATTGGAAATTCCCTTTAAAACTTGAGAACAATTCTCAATATATGATTTAACCTCATTAGTCATTTTGTAAGCCTCTATGGCAGCAAATTGAACTGGAGAAGAAACAGCACTAAAGGTTTCACTAAACAAAGCGCGATAAGTGTCATGTAAAAACTGTAAGTCCTTTGGCAAATGCATAAACCCCAAACGATATCCTCCTGCAGAAAACACCTTACTTAATCCTCCAAAAACAATAGTTTTTTCGGGATAAAAATTAGAAATACTAGGTGAATAGTCTTCATTAAAATTTATTTGCGAATAAATCTCATCAGAGAGCACTATGATAGCGTTCTCCCTACAAACTTTTGCCAGAACTTCTAATTCTCTAGTTGTATAAACTGATCCCGTAGGATTATTTGGTGAATTTAAAATCAGAATTTTTTTCTGTTTGGGATACTCCTTACAATAGGCCTCTAAAACATTAGCCCTCAACTTAAAATTATGCTCCAGTCTTGTTTCTAAGATTTCAAAATCGCCATGTCTTGCCTTTATTTGAGGCCCATAACTCACCCAACTTCCTTTAGGGATTAAAAATGTTCCTTCTAAAATCAATATGGTTTGGTATAAGAGCTCTTTACTTCCCGGCCCTATAAATATCGCATTAGCATCTCCATTTATATTTTGATGAAACTTTAAAAAACTGCCTATTTGATCTCGCAATTTTCCCAATCCCAACGTTGGTAAATAATTATTATTTGATGCATTAACTTTTAACGCATCAACAATGGAATCATGAATTTGAAAAGGCGATTGCCCGAATCCAAAATGATATATTTCCTTTCCTGCTGCTCTTAAAGCACCTACTTTTTGATTGATTGCTAAGGTTGCCGACGGTTTTAATTGTAAAATATTTTTATTGACTTGAATCATTCAAATTATTTTAACAAAAAAGGGCCACCAATGAGTAGCCCTTTTAAATTCAATTATAATATGCGCTACAATTTATTTAATAGTAAAACTTAGTCTCGCAAATAAGAAACGACCATTTGTTCCAAATTGTTGAGAACGTCTTGAATATATAAACCTTCCAGAAGATCTAAAATCCACTGTTTGATCTGAATAAACATCCAATAAGTTATTAGCACCAAATGTTACTCTTGTGTTTTCACCTAATTTATATCCAAAAGTTAAATCTGTTACAACCTTGCCTCCATAAGTTTGAGGCGTATCACTATTGGTTGCTTCTGTTACTTCTCCAAAATAAGCATTACGCAAAAAGATATTCCATTTTTCACCTACTCTTAGGTTGTGAGATAAATTACCTTTAACTCTTGGTACGGCTTTTTGTAAATAAGTTCTACTAGTTTGATCAAAATAAGTTTCAGACAATCCTGCATCAACAATTGCGTCAGGAATATTTACGCCTTCAATATCTGTTTCAGAAAATGTAACTGCCAATGTATTTGAGATGCTTACATTATCACTAAGATCTCCTTTTTGATTTATCACAATATCAATTCCACTAGTCTTTGTATCTACTGCATTAGCAAAAAATCCTACCCTTTCTGCATTGGCTTGTGCAAATAAGGCAGCTAATTCTGAATTACCTCCACTAGTGAATTGACCAGTTTCTATAACCCTATCATCAATAGTTACAATATAGCCATCAACTGTTATTTTCATATTTGCCGATGGAATATTTGCGGTAAATCCTAAAGTACCACCAAAAGAAGTTTCTTCTTTTAATTGCTCAATTCCTAAAACCCTTGCTATTCTTGAAGTATTAGAAAACACTCCAACCTCAAATGGGATACCGTCAACAAATAATGTAGATGTTGAATTATAATGAATCTGATGTAAGGAAGGCGCCCTAAAACCAGTTTGTAATCCTCCTCGAATATTAAAATTTTCACCAGCCTTAAGTCGAGCCGATAATTTACCATTAAAAGTACCACCAAAATCAGAGAAATTCTCGTATCTGGCAGCTCCAGTTAATAAAAACGTATCGGTAAAATCGGCTTCTACATCTACATAAGCCGCAATTGAATTTCTATATTCATTAACTTCGTTGTTAGGTCTAAATCCAGGGAATACCTGAATTCCACCTGGTCTTGATGAATCAAAGAAATCAGTTGGCACTTCAGAATCAGGGTCGGTAGGATCATGTATATTACCCAGCATATTATATTGAGCATAAGAAACCTCACTCCCTGCAATTATTTCATAATTCTCCAATCTATATTCGGCACCAAATGCAACATTTAATCCCTCTAATTTATCTTCAAAAAACTGACTCACATCAAAGTTAACCGTATTCTCTCCATAGGCAAAACCACCTGCATTTGCTTCAAAAGGGGATGCCTTTTGTAAAGAAGCATTAAATGAATTTTTAATATTAAAATGAAATGAATTTCGACCATAAGTATTACTGAAATCTACATCCCAATCTCCTAATTTACCTCGAATTCCTACTGCTAATGATTTATCTACAATATTAGAATGAATTTGCGGTAAAAACCCATTAGGATAAGCCGCGGTAAATGTTCTGTTTTGATAAGGTAATCTATAAAAACCGGTAGCATTACCATCTCTAAATCCTACCCCTCCAAAAGCATATATCTCAGCCTCATCACCAACTGGAATCGCCATATTTGCAAAAAACTGTGAATTCCTTAATTCAGATTGTCCTACATTCATATTAAAATCACTTCGTTGCAACCCTCTTGCAGACAATTCACTATCTGTTGCATTTGCGCTTAAAATATCTTGCAACTCTGCCTTGGTTTCATTTCCAGTCAACGAAACACCTGCTGAACCAGCAAAACTAAAAATATCAGAAAAATCATCATCCAATAATAAAGAGGTATCATACCCTGTTGCCGCAGCAACACGTTCAATAGCATTATAACTGTTAAAAATTTGACCTTCCCACTCAAGCATTCTATTGGTTCTTCCTCTGAAATCAAAGGAACCAGTAAAGTTTATAAACCCACCATCATCGCCAATAGGCAAACCAAAGTTTAACGCTATAGCAAGCCTTTCTCCATCGGTTACAGTTTCACTTAACCCGGCAATATCATCTTCATTTTTTGTGAAATTAGCACCCGTTTGTACGACTACATTTAAATCAGTACTCTTTTTCAAAACAATATTGATAACCCCAGCAATAGCATCAGACCCATACTGAGCGGCGGCACCATCACGTAAAATCTCAATTCTATCTATTGCATGAGATGGAATTGCATTCATATCCGTACCAACACTACCTCTACCAAAAGTACCATTTACATTTACTAATGACGTTTTATGTCGTCTTTTTCCATTGATTAATACCAAAACTTGATCAGGCCCTAATCCTCTTAACGAAGCAGGATCTATATGATCTGTACCATCAGAAATAGTTTGTGTATTTGAAGAAAATGAAGGCGCCACATAGTTTAAAATATCATTTACACTCACTTGTGGTGACGTGAGAGTTAACTCCGCGATATCTAGAACATCTACCGGAACAGGGGTGTCAATAGCCGTTCGGGTTTTATTACGTGAACCAATTAATAACACTTCCTCCAATGCTACTCCATCTTGAAGTGATACAGTAATATTTTGAGCAGAGGCAACATTTACCTCTTGAGTTGTATACCCCACTGAAGAAATTACTAGGGTTATAGGAAATGCATTTACATCAAGACTAAAATTGCCATCAAAATCAGAAGTAGTTCCAGTAGTAGTCCCTTTAACAACAATGTTTGCCCCCGGCAATGGACTATCTGTACTCGCTTCAATAATTGTTCCTGTGACTGTTCCTTGAGCAAAGACGCACAAGGGGAACATGAGTAATACATACATAATTACTCTTAAAAAGTTGTTTTGTTTCATAATTTAGTTTTTTAATTCACTTTACAAATTGCAAAATTTTAACCTATTTAACAATGTTTATCTTGCAAATCTTGGTCTTAAATTACATTATTCATAATTTTTTTGTTAATTTATTAACGATATAATTTTAACCAATATTCGCTAAGCCCCTACCATTAACTTGATTGAGACAAATTCCCTAAGTGTCTAACCAATAATGATTTGCAGAAATAAAAACAGAGCTTACTTTATTATTTACAGTGGTAAATTTCGTTCACAACGCTGTATCGCAATGATTATTCGTACAATATATGATAATATTTTCTTCATTTAAAATCTTTCTGTAGTAAAATAATTACAAACTTTAATATCTGATTAATTATCATAAGATTATCAACGTAATTAATATTGTGTTCCTACCAAATTCTAATCTAAAATATGCGTATTAATGGTATATCTTAGTAAATTTGCATTTCAAATTTCTGAAACATGTATAGAAGTCATAATTGTGGTGAATTAACAGCGGCAAATATTAATACTGAAGTCACCTTATCGGGGTGGGTTCAAAAAACGCGTGATAAAGGATTCATGATTTGGGTCGATCTTCGTGATCGCTATGGGATAACTCAACTTATTTTTGACGAGGAACGCTCATCTAAATCTATTATGGAACAGGCAAAATCACTTGGTCGTGAATTTGTCATTCAAGTTAAAGGTACCGTAATTGAACGTGCTTCAAAAAACCCTAATTTACCAACTGGTGATATTGAAATTTTAGTCTCAGAACTAACCGTTTTAAATCAGGCATTAGTACCTCCTTTCACTATAGAGGATAATACAGATGGCGGTGAAGAATTACGAATGCAATATCGCTATTTAGATATTAGACGTAACCCCGTTAAAAACAGTCTAATCTTCAGACACAAAGTTACTCAAGAGGTTAGAAATTATTTATCATCGGGAGGATTTATAGAAGTTGAAACACCTTATTTAATAAAATCCACACCGGAAGGAGCACGAGACTTTGTTGTCCCTTCAAGAATGAATGAAGGCCAGTTCTATGCATTACCACAATCACCACAAACCTTTAAGCAATTGCTTATGGTTGGTGGAATGGATAAATATTTTCAAATTGTAAAATGTTTTAGAGACGAAGATTTACGTGCTGACAGACAACCTGAGTTTACACAAATAGACTGTGAAATGGCATTTGTTGAGCAAGAAGACATTTTAAATGCCTTTGAAGGCTTAACACGTCATTTATTAAAAGAAGTTAACGGTGTTGACGTTGATAAATTCCCTAGAATGACTTTTGATGAAGCCATGCAACGTTATGGAAATGACAAACCAGATATTAGGTTTGGAATGGAGTTTGGAGAGCTTAATGCAGTAGCACAACATAAAGAATTTAATGTTTTTAATCAAGCTGAGTTGGTTGTGGGAATTGCTGTTCCTGGAGGTAATTCGTATTCAAGAAAAGACATAGACAAATTAATTGACTGGGTGAAGCGTCCACAAGTTGGTGCTTTAGGAATGGTATATGCGCGTTGTAATGATGATGGCACTTATAAATCATCAGTAGACAAATTTTATGACCAGGAAGATTTAGCAAAATGGGCGGAAGTAACTGGAGCAAAACCAGGTGATTTAATCTGTGTACTATCAGGCAACATCAATAAAGTTAGAGCACAACTAAGTGCTTTACGTATGGAATTGGCAGAGCAATTAGGCTTAAGAAATCCAAAAGAATTTGCTCCGTTATGGGTCGTAGATTTTCCTTTATTAGAATGGGATGAAGACACAAAACGCTTCCATGCTATGCACCATCCTTTTACATCTCCCAAACCAGAACAAATTGAACTATTAAAAACAGATCCAGGAGCGGTTAAGGCCAATGCTTACGATTTAGTTTTAAATGGAAATGAAATTGGTGGTGGTTCTATTAGAATTCACGATAAAGCTACTCAAGCTTTAATGTTTGATTATTTAGGTTTTACCCCTGAAGAAGCTGAGGCACAATTTGGGTTTTTAATGAATGCTTTTGAATATGGAGCACCCCCTCATGGTGGACTAGCTTTTGGTCTTGACAGATTAGTAGCAATACTTGGCGGACAAGAAACTATTCGTGATTTTATAGCATTCCCAAAAAATAATTCAGGCCGAGATGTCATGATCGATGCACCTGCACCAATTGATAATAATCAGCTGACCGAGTTAAGTTTAAAACTCAATTTAAAATCATAACAATTAAATCCTGCTTTTTGCAGGATTTTTTTATTAGCTTTATGTGATGCCTAAAAAAAATCGACTAACACGTTTTTTAATTTGGAGATACAAACATATCTCACAAAAAAACTTCGTATTTTTATTAAGCATATTAGTGGGTTTACTCTCAGGGTTAGCTGCTGTGATATTAAAAAATATCACATTTACAATTGAGTCTCTACTAGAAGATGGCATTATATTTTCTCAAAATCAATTATACTTTATTCTACCCATTGTAGGATTGTTTTTAGTGTATCTATTTATAAAATATGTATCCAAAAAACCTATTGAACATGCCATTCCATCCATACTTTATTCGCTTTCTAAAAAAGCAGGGGTGTTACATCCAAATAAAATATTTTATCCATTAATTGCAGCCCCTTTAACTGTTGGCTTTGGTGGTTCGGTAGGGCTTTTAGGCCCTGCGGTTGCTTCGGGATCGGCCATAAGTTCTAACATCGGCAAAATATTTCATATAGATAGTAAAACCAGAACGTTACTCATTGGATGCGCTACGGCAGCGGCCATTTCTTCAATTTTTAAATCTCCTATTGCTGCTATTATTTTTGCTGTAGAAGTTTTTAGTTTAGACCTCACTTTTGCGTCTTTACTCCCTTTATTAATTGCATCAGTATCCTCGGTACTTACGTCCTATTTCTTTTTAGGAGACGAACTTATTTTCAACTTTAATATCACTGATAAATTTGAAATACAGGATACGCTTTTTTATATTGTTTTAGGTATTGGAACAGGATTTGCTTCTATCTATTTCACAAAGATGTATTTTGCCATCATGACGTTTTTTGAACGTTTTAAAACGCGACTTCAAAAACTTATCATTGGAGGATTAGCCATTGGTGTCATGCTGTATTTTATTCCACCTTTATATGGTGAAGGCTTTGGTTTTATAAACGACTTATTAGCCGGTGATCATTTCCATGCATTAGGAAAAACCCCATTTGATGCTTTTATAGACAATATCTGGGTCGTTATAGCTTTATTAATTGGAATTACCTTTTTCAAAGCTGTAGCCATGACTACAACTTTTGCTGCCGGCGGGGTTGGAGGAGTATTTATTCCCACCTTAGTCATGGGCAGTGCTTTGGGGAATGTAGTTGCGAAAATAATAAATAATATAGGTTTTGGCTTACATGTATCTGAAACCAACTTTACCCTCATTGGGATGGCTGGTCTAATTGCCGGTGTGCTTCATGCACCACTAACCGCCATTTTCTTGATTGCTGAAATTACCGGAGGCTATGAATTATTTGTTCCTCTAATGATTGCTGTAGCAATTTCTTTTATTATCACAAAAAACACCCTAGACCATACTATTTATACAAGAGAGCTTGCAAAAAAGGGACAACTCCTAACACATAATAAAGATCAGACCGTACTTACTTTAATGAAACTAGACAGCGTTATAGAAAAAAACTTCGTCTCTCTAAATCCAAAAATGACCCTTGGAGAAATGCTTCATAACGGCGTTGCTAAATCTACACGAAACTTATTCCCTGTAACGAATAGTGACCAACAACTGGTTGGAATAATTTTATTAGATGATGTTAGAGAATTTATGTTTGATCAATCACTTTACGATACAACAACCGTAGGAACTCACATGCATAATGCCCCAGATACTATTATTTATGAAAAAGACTCTATGCAAACAGTAATGGACAAGTTTCAAAATTCTGGCGCCTGGAATTTACCTGTTATAAAAAATGATTGTTATTATGGATTTGTCTCAAAATCCAAATTATTAACTGCCTATAGGCGACAATTAATTAACTTTACAAAATAGACACATAATGTGCATTTGCATACTCACCAAAATTCTAATATGAAATATCTCATCGCCTTTTTATTTATAGCATGTATAGGCAGTATTCTTGCAGGATATTTTATCAATGTCAGTTACTCTCAAAAACTTATTGGATTTGGGGTCATAGGTCTTTTTGTTGTGGTATTTCCTTTGTTTTCTTATTATAGATGGAAAGGGAAAAACGTACAGGATTATATGCTAACGAAGGAGAATTTAGACAAAATGCGAGATCACGAAGAGAAATAACCTGTTCTCTTTTTGTTAAACTAATCCTGAAGACATCTACAACTTTGCTTTATAGCAGCACTAGCCGTTGCATTAAGCGTAACAGACAGCCCAAGGGAGTAAGTCATATATTTAAACGAATTAGGCAGTCCACCATCTGTAGAGGTATAATAATACCCTCTTGTTGCAATAAACTGAAAACTTCCAAAATACCGCCCCCCAGGCAATAAATTAAAATCAATTGGAACACCTAGTTGCAACCCATAGGGAGCTAAGAACACATGAGCCACATCAGTTCCTCCTAAATAATCAAAAAGTGTTTGCCACTCTTCAACCGATGCTAAATGCCAACCTTCAGGGCAAACCGTTTGAGCAATATTACCTTCATATAATCTGCCATAGGAAAAGCAATTAGAAGAATCATCTCTATAACAACTACTGGTTTCGTCCTCAGTGTCAAAATTTAAATTTTCAGCAAACCAAGTTTGAGTCCCAATGGTAACGATTTTATAGATTTGCCCGTCTCTAGCATCAATTATTTGGTTCTCTATTGTAGTACTACTAGTATCGTCAACATTAGAACATGCGAATACACAGATTAAACCTATACAAAGATATTTGTAAAACTTCATCTCTTTAAAATTAAGAAAGAAAGGTTAAGACAGCGTTTTGAACCTTTTAAAGTTACTAAAAAAAGAATTGATGACTGATTTTTAGACAGGGATCTTAATTCTCAATCCACTAAAAAAATCGTATAATTAATTTAAATTTCGCTTTTCAATAAAAAAACGTTTCATTAATTGCGAAGCTTCCTCAGCAAGAATTCCGCCTTTTATTTTCGTTTTAGGATGTAGTTTTGTCCCCATTACACCATAGCCACGATGCTCATCTTTAGCCCCGTATACAATTGTGCTAATCTGACTCCAATATAAGGCCCCAGCACACATTTGACATGGTTCAAGCGTAACATATAAGGTGCAATTTTGAAGATATTTACCTCCTAAATAATTAGCCGCTGCAGTAATAGCTTGCATTTCTGCATGAGCAGTGACATCAGTTAGAGTCTCTGTTAGATTATGAGCTCTGGCAATAATTTTATTATCTATAACAATCACCGCACCTACAGGAATTTCTCCTTGATCAAAAGCGAGTTCAGCTTCCTGAAAAGCTTTCTTCATAAAATAGATGTCATCAAAGGGGTTTTCCATAAAGGCAAAAATACAATTTCAAATGCAAACTAAAGATTCGGCAGGAAGTTTGATAATATTCAAATAAACTAAGCATTATGAAAAACTTCTTCTCTATTGCAATTCCAAATCCTTGTCATGAAAACTGGAATCATATGACCCCAGAAGCAAAAGGCAGATATTGTAATTCATGTGCAAAAACTGTTATTGATTTCACTAAAATGGATACTTATAAAATTCAGAATTTTATATTTGATAACCAAGAAAATCGGATTTGCGGACATTTTAATCAAACTCAATTGAATAGTGTGAACTTGAGGATTCCATTGCATGTCATTGCACATCCAAAAAGTTTTTACAAATCATTTATTCTAGCATTACTTATTGCTATGGGTCCCTCTTTAATGAGTTGCACCAATAAACATGGAGAAACTCGAAAAATTGATAGTATTGAAATCGTTGACAGTTTAACAAAACAAATTGTTAAAATTGAGGACCTCGAAAAAACCTGCACAACCTCTTCGACTAATACTAAAGATTCTATATTAAAACACCGTATTGATCTCCCCGATCTTGTCGATGAAATGCTTATTACTGAAACTGTTGGCGATATTGATATCATTGAAGAAGCACCAACAGCTATCGATTCTGTTGAAGTTATAGAACTAGAAGAATTTGAAGAAGAAGTTACTTTAGGGATTATTATTACTGAAGAAGAAGAAAAAATAATCCCTTTACATGACGACCATCAACTAACTTTAGATTTACATGTAGTAGATAGTCCTCCGGAATTTCCAAGTACTCCTAAAAATCTATCCATAGAGGAAAAAAGGCATTACTTTATCAAAAGAATTAGTCAATTTATCGACAATAACATTGAAGTAGAACAGCTAAACTCATTTTTAAAAGAAAGACAACGTTTTACTGCCAATTTCATTATTGATAAGTTTGGGGTTATTCAAGATATTAGAATCCGATCACCACATGCCAGATTAGAGCAATTAACTTTAGACGTATTACAAAAATTACCCAAATTAATTCCAGCCAAACACAAAGGTAAACCAGTTAATTTGATGCATACATTACCTATACTTTTTCAATTAGAAGATTAATAAAATCTTGTACTTTTGCTTTGTGCAAAATAAGCTGCTTAAACATATAAATTCCCCAAAGGAGTTACGCCAATTATCAATTGATGAATTACCTCAGCTTGCTGAAGAGTTACGAGAGTTTATCATCAATATTGTCGCTACCAAAGAAGGGCATCTCGGCGCAAGTCTTGGTGTGGTTGAATTAACCGTAGCACTTCACTATGTATTTAAAACGCCCGAAGACCAATTAATTTGGGACGTTGGACATCAGGCGTATGGACATAAAATACTAACAGAACGAAGAGAAAACTTTCACACAAACAGACAGCACGGAGGCCTCTCTGGTTTCCCAAAACGTGATGAGAGTCCCTATGATGCTTTTGGTGTTGGACATTCATCAACCTCAATTTCGGCGGCATTAGGAATGGCAATTGCTTCACAAAT
>Ga0105356_10002965_pt1 | contig 16779 bp, 13 predicted proteins | sample GOMGulsemesocosm_3_FD_83502 | JGI IMG/M metagenome (GOLD analysis project Ga0105356, IMG submission 83502) | Methane-oxidizing microbial communities from mesocosms in the Gulf of Mexico - GOM9D Gulf of Mexico | ecosystem: Environmental > Aquatic > Marine > Cold seeps | place: Gulf of Mexico...
CTTTAGAGATTGCCTCATTCCAGTTATAAACAACCTCTCTACTGCTTGATACAAAATTTTGTTTGTGTTGAGGATTAGTACTTATACAGCTAGACAATAGTATATAGATAACAACTAACAAAGATATTGGCTTAGGGTTTGGGCTTTGTGACACTAGGTAAAATTCCTTTTTATTGTGCAGTAAATTCAATTGTTATCTTCTTACGATATGAGCCATCACGAGCACTCAATTGAATGATTGGGATAATCTATATCAGAGCTAAAATTAAATCTAGTATTCCCCCTAACTTCCTAATTATTTTCTTTGGTGAAATTATTCACAAAACAACAAAAACGCAGCATATTTATTTTCTACAAGTTAAAAGGTTGATTAAACCAGCGTAAAAAACTTTATAAACAATAAGTAATAATTTCTGGCCTTACTTATTGTACTACTCATAAAAATACTAATATTACTCTTCCTTTTGAATAAACGCGGTAAAGCCGCTAATACCTAAATAGTTTACAAGCCACAGAAATGATAGTTAAACACATTTGCTTGCCCTGCTCCTTTCACCTAAAATATCTCCAAGTTAAGTTCCCTCAATAAAAAGGCGTTAAAATGGCTCAGCCACTACCTGATAAATTCATCATGTCGATGAACCGCGTTTCTAAAATTGTTCCCCCTAAACGTACAATTTTAAAAGACATCTCTTTGTCATTTTTCCCTGGTGCCAAAATTGGTGTTTTGGGTCTAAACGGTTCAGGTAAATCAACACTACTCCGTATTATGGCGGGTGTTGATACTGAATTTGAAGGTGAAGCAAAAGCACTTTCAGGCACTAAAATAGGTTATTTACCACAAGAACCTCAGCTTGATGAAAACCAAACAGTACGTGAAGCTGTTGAAGAAGCTGTATCGACAGTTAAAAATGCGATGGCACGTTTAGATGAAGTTTATAACGAGTATGCCGCTGAAAATGCTGACTTTGATGCATTAGCCAAAGAACAAGGAGAGCTAGAAGACATCATCAATAGCCAAGACGGTCATAATATTGATAACGTTTTAGAGCGTGCCGCTGATGCCCTACGCTTACCTGAGTGGGATCAAAAAATTGCTGTATTAAGTGGTGGTGAACGTCGCCGTGTAGCACTATGTCGCTTATTACTTGAAAAGCCTGACATGTTATTACTTGATGAGCCAACTAACCATTTAGATGCCGAATCTGTCGCTTGGTTGGAGCGTTTCTTACATGATTACGCTGGGACTGTTGTTGCCATTACCCATGATAGATATTTCTTAGATAATGTAGCGGGTTGGATATTAGAGCTTGATCGTGGTCATGGGATCCCTTATGAAGGTAACTATACCAATTGGCTTGAACAAAAAGATGCCCGACTTGAACAAGAAAAACGTACCGAAAATGCCTTAGCTAAAACCATTAAGCACGAGCTTGACTGGGTGCGTTCAAATCCAAAAGGACGCCAAGCAAAAAGTAAGGCTCGTATGGCCCGTTTTGAAGAGTTATCGAGTAATGAAAATCAAAAACGTAATGAAACAAATGAATTATACATTCCACCAGGGCCGCGTCTTGGTGATAAAGTTATTGATGTTGATAACTTAACTAAATCTTATGGCGACAGAGTATTAATTGATGACTTAAGTTTCAGCATTCCTAAAGGTGCCATCGTTGGTATTATCGGTGCCAATGGTGCGGGTAAATCTACCTTATTTAAAATGCTTTCTGGCGCTGAAGATCCAGACTCAGGTAGCGTTAGCGTTGGTGACACAGTACAACTAGCCAGCGTTGATCAATTCCGTGACGACATGGACGATTCTAAAACAGTTTATCAAGAAATATCAGAAGGTAGTGAGATAATTCAAATTGGTACTTATGAAATTCCAGCACGTGCTTATGTGAGCCGCTTTAATTTTAAAGGAACTGATCAACAAAAAGTCATTGGTCAATTATCTGGTGGTGAACGAAACCGTGTACATTTAGCCAAATTAGTTAAAACTGGCGGTAATGTGCTTTTACTGGATGAGCCAACCAACGACTTAGATATTGAAACCTTACGTGCGCTAGAAGAAGCTATTTTGGAGTTTCCTGGCTGCGCCATGGTTATTTCTCATGATCGCTGGTTCTTAGATCGTATATCTACTCATATCATCGATTATCGTGATGAAGGTCAGGTAAATTTCTTTGAAGGTAACTTTACCGAATATGACGAATGGCTGAAGAAAACCTTAGGCCCTGCCGCATTAGAACCTCATCGTATTAGATACAAAAAAATTGGTTAACCTTTAACAGAGTGAAAAATTAAAAGCATCTTAATCAATAATTAAGGTGCTTTTTTTTCAAATAGAGCTATGCTAAAGGTAACTATCGCCAAGTGAATTTGTTACATGGAAAATAGACGCCAGTTTACCCGCATATTGTTTTCAATTGATGCACAATTGGAAGTAGAAGAGCAAAGCTTTCAGGTTAACATTCATGATATCTCTTTGAATGGTGCTTTAGTTAGCGCACCAGAAAATGCAGCCGCATTAAAAAGTAAACTGGGTACTTTAAGCTTCAGTTTAGCGGGTTCAGAAGCCATGGTAACTATGCATATAGCTGTTGTTCACACAGAGCCTGACGAAGTTGGCTTGCAGTGTAACGCCATTGATATTGAAAGTGTCAGTCATTTACGTCGTTTAGTTGAGTTAAACCTTGGTGATGAGGAACAGCTAAATAAAGAGTTATCGCAATTAAGTAGAATAGATTAACTCCATTAGCCCTTATTAATCATAATTTGTCACTAGTCCCGATAAAATTTTTTCATAGGAAGTAACATGAATAATCTCGTTGTCTCATTTATTTGTCCTGATCGCCCAGGTATAGTTGAAAACCTTTCAAATTTAGTGAAGAAACATCATGGCAATTGGCAAACCAGTAGTTTGCATCACTTGTCAGGTTTTTTTACTGGCGTGATTGAAATATCTATTAACGCTGAGCGTGCTAATCCACTACTCGATGCTTTATTGTCATTACCTGAATTTAAGTGCAATATTGAAAATGTAGCCCCAAATAAAACACCGAGTTCTTCAGTTACAAATTCAGATTTTGTTCTTGAGCTTACCGCAAACGATCGCACAGGGATAATTCAAGAAATATCGGCAATTATTCATCACCAAGGCGGAAACTTAATTAAATTAATAAGCCAGCAGAGTAGCGCCCCACATTCAGGTCAGGATTTATTTAAAGCGACAGCAACCATATCTGTTGATGCAAATACCATAGAACAACTGATAAGTGCATTAGAAGGTTTAGCAGATGATTTAATGGTCGACATTTCTCGTTAATTTCCACAATATACCCCAATAATTTTTTTAAAGCGGCTTTAATAGCAATTGACTAAATTATTGCCTGGTTCTACTAGTTAAAATTTTTCATGGCGGTGTTGCTCTCAATCCCAATAGCTAGCTGTTGTTCAATTGAGAGGCTGCCCTGACATATTTTTCCTACCTACAACAAAATTACAAACTTGATGAAAAGGTAAACTAGACGTTTCTATTGACTTAAAAATAAACATGATAGATACTTGACCTATCAACAATAAAGCAATCAATACTTATTTATGGATATTATTCCGCAATCACAAAAATTAATCATGACGCTTGCAGCGCTTAATAGTCAATTACTCAAACGTATTGATAACCAACTTAGTATTCACGGCATTAGTTATAGTGAATTAATGGTATTACATCATTTAAACGCAGCGCAAATGTTAACCATGAGACGCATAGATTTAGCAGAGGCAATAGGACTTACCGCATCTGGCATCACTCGTATGTTAAAACCGATGGAAAAACTACACCTTGTTGAAAAAGAGCCAAATCTCCGCGATGCGAGAGTGAGTTTAGTGAAACTTACTACAACTGGGGAAGTATTATATAAAGATGCTTGGAACAGCTTTCATCACAGTGCAAAACAATTTACTAGCAATCTAGACAATGCTCAGCTAGATAACCTGATTACTCAGTTATCGATATTAAGATAATTCAGCTATAACTTTTGAGATAATAATAATGGATAATGAACAAGAGAAATTACAACGAAATCAATTACTAATTAAAGGATTTATGGTACTGGTAATTATTCACCAACTGATTTTATATTTTGATGACTACACGTTAGACTTTGGCGCTATTGCAGGAGCTGTTGCGGTATTAGCAATGTTAAGAGGTCTATTAGTTTCACCCATTTTATTAGCGACGCCGATCCGCCAGTGGCGATCATCGCAGTTATCGGTCAATAGAGACGGTAAACGTTACTTTTTTATTGCTATTTTGATGCTGATCATTTCGTTATTTTAGTATTTTTTCGCAGTACCTAAACAAAAAAAACCGTTATCTATTCAAATAACGGCTTTTATATTAATGATTAGGATTAACCTGATTAATTTAATCCTAACTTTCTCAATTCTTTAGTGATAACAGACTTAGGAAGAGGAATATAGCCATCTTTTTCAACAATAGTTTGACCCGATTTAGATAATACCATTTTTAAAAATTCAGCTTCCATCGGTGCTAGTGGTTTATTTGGTGCTTTATTCACATAAACATATAAGAATCGAGATAAAGGGTACTTTTTAGAAATCGCGTTTGCCATATTGGCTTCAACAAATTTACTGCCTTTTTTAGCAAGTGGTAATGCACGTACTCCAGAGGTTTTATAACCAATGCCTGAGTAACCGATACCGTTTAAAGAAGCGGAAACCGACTGCACAACAGACGCAGAGCCTGGCTGCTCATTAACGCTATTTTTGAAATCACCTTTACAAAGCGCTTTCTTTTTAAAATAACCATAAGTACCAGATACTGAGTTACGACCATAAAGCTGTACATCTTTTCCTTGCCATGCGCCCGTTAATCCTAAATCTCCCCAGCGATCAACATCCTTATCAGCACCACATTTACGGTTATTTGAAAAGATAGCATCTACTTGGTCGATACGGAGCCCTTTTATCGGATTATCTTTATGAACAAAAACTGCCAAAGCATCAATCGCAACACGAACAGCAGTTGGCTTATAACCATAACGTTTTTCGAATGCTTCTTGCTCACGAAGCTTCATTCTACGACTCATAGGCCCTAAGTTTGAAGTTGCTTCAGTTAATGCTGGTGGCGCAGTAGAAGAGCCTGCCGCTTGAATTTGCACATTAACGTTTGGATAGGTACGTTTAAATTCTTCGGCCCAAAATGTCATCATATTTGCAAGAGTATCTGATCCTACTGAAGAAACATTACCTGAAATACCACTGACCTTTTTATATTCAGGTAAATCTTTATCTACAGCTAATGCTGAAAAACTTATTAAACTTGTTAAACCGATAATGCCAAATGCACGTTTTAAACTCATATTGCTCTCCAATGAGATGAGGTATAGCTGAAAAATTGTCTTCATATTCTTTTAAGAAAATAAAAAATTAATCAGTAAAAATTAAGTTGTGACTACTATATAAAGCTTATATGACAATTATATTTAGACTTTGTGACACTTGTGTGACAGGTGAAATATTTTCTTAATAAAAGAGCAACAAAATGATAGCAGTTAGCTGAGAGTCGTATCAAAATAAATAATGAACTCGCACCCCTCTCCCCACTTGCTCTCAATTACTAACTCAGCTTGGTGGCGGTTTAAAACATGTTTTACTATGGCAAGCCCTAATCCAGAGCCGCCAGTATCCCTGGAGCGAGACATATCAACGCGAAAAAAACGTTCTGTTAAACGGTTAACAAACTCAGGCTTTATTCCCGTGCCATCATCCTTAACGGAAAACTTAGCTTTAACATTATCACTTTGCCATGTTACGTGAATATTTCCTTTATCGGGTGTATACGCAATAGCATTTGATAACAAGTTAAGACACGCACTCTTCAACTCTCCCTCAATGCCATTAATAGTTAACTCATCATCAATATCACAAGTAATATTGTGGTTTTTATTCTGATTCAACCATTTACTATCATCAATTAAGGTATGTAGCATTTTAGGCATATCCACTACTTGCCTATCTTCTACATCTTCTTTTCTCTCAACTCTGGACAATAATAATAACTGCTCTACCAACCTATCCATGCGTGATACTTGAGCTTCAATGGTACCAAACGCTTTTTGCCAATGAGGATCAAGCGCATGTTCAGTTTGTTGGACCATTTCAACATAACCACGTACTACCGTTAATGGTGTTTTTAACTCATGAGAAACATTCGCGACAAAATCACGCCGCATATTCTCCAATCGTTGAATCTTGCTAATATCTCGCGCAATAAATAAAACCTGTTCACTACCATAAGGCATTAAACGCAGTTCAAGTGTATTTTCAATATTTAATGGTGAAGGGATCAAGCATGGTTGGTCATACTTATTGGCTGCAATATACTTAGCAAACTCAGGAAATCGAATGAGGTTATCGACACGTTGACCAATATCATCAGGCCATCGAATCCCCAAAATTCGCTGCGCTTTCTTATTGCCCCACTCTATACATAAATCTTCAGACAAAACTAACGCAGCATCAGGCAAAGCTTCTGCCCCATCTCTAAACTGCCTTATTTTATCATTGAGTATTTTTTGTTTTTTACGGTATTGCATTATTCGACGATATAAACCGTCATAAATACGACCCCAAACTCCTTCAGCCTGCGGTGGAGAGATTGTTTTGCTGCGCCAAAGCCATTTAACCAACTTTAACAAATGATGATAATGCCAGACCAACAGCACAGTTAGCCCTATCACCATGAAAAACAATGTATGGCCTAATATAAAGCCGACTAATGCAGTCAATACAAAAATAACGATAAAGCGTTTGATAATAGCTTGAGACGATAAACGAAAATGCATAATAAAAAGTTAAGTAGTTAGCTTTAATTTACCAGAAAAACGATAGCCTGAGCCTCGTACCGTTTGAATGAAGTCTTCATGTCCCTCACCAGAAATTGCTTTCCTTAAACGCCTAATGTGAACATCAACAGTTCGATCTTCAACATAAACATTAGTACCCCAAACGTTATCCAACAGTTGTTCTCTACTATAAACACGTTCGGTATGAGTCATAAAAAAGTGTAATAGTCTAAACTCCGTTGGTCCTAGCTCTAATGGTCGATCATTAATTGAAACTCGATGAGCAACAGGATCTAATTTCATCCCATGAAAGTCAATCGCTTCTTCAAGTGACGTAGGAGATACACGACGTATAACGGCTTTAATACGAGCAATCAATTCCTTAGGTGAAAATGGCTTAGTGATATAATCATCAACCCCAACCTCAAACCCTTTAACTTTGTCGTCTTCATCCGCACGAGCAGTTAACATAATAATAGGAATTGAACGGGTATATTCATTTTGTTTAAGTGCTTTGGCGAGTTTAATCCCTGAGCCGCCAGGTAACATCCAGTCTAATAGAATTAAATCGGGGTAAGGTTCTACAACTTTTTCCAATGCAATATCATAATCTTCTGCTTCAATCGCATTAAAGCCATTTTGTTCTAAAACAAATGTTATCATTTCCCTAATAGCTGTCTCATCTTCAACAACCAATATTTGTCTATTCATAGTATATCCTATTGCTACTCATTGTTACTTCAGATGAACATTGTGCTAACTTTATATGACACTTTAATGACAATAAAAAATTATAACGAAACAAGTAATAAAAAAGCGACCGTTAAGTCGCTTTTTTATTATTTAATCTCTAGAGTTTAATTAAAACTTATATTCAATACCTGCAGCCAAATAGTCTTCATCTTCGCCGCTATCCATGTCGAAGGTAGTAAAGTAGGTAAACAACTTAGTACTTTTAGCTAACTTATAATCGGCACCGACTGTAAAACCAGATTTATCATCGCCACCATCTGCATTTGCCGTTTGATATTGACCTTTAATTGTCACTTTATCAAAGCTATATTTCGCAGACACCATTAAACCGTCTAACTCTTCACCTGTAGATACTTTCTCTTGTGTCTGTACGATAGCACCTAAAGTAAAACCAGCGACTTTACCTTGTATTGTCGCACGAGCAGTATCATAACCCTTTACCTCTGAATCAAAGGCAACAGAAGCAAAAACCTTCGATTTCTTCAGTTTTTTGTCACCATAGAATACCGCAATGGATGTTGCATCTTCGGCATCAATACTATCTTCAGCGATATAAGTAATACCAATTTGGAAATCTGAGAACTTAGGTGATTTATAGGAAATAGTATCAGCCATACGGTTTTCACCTTTCCATAGGTTTTTAATATCGCCATTCAAATCACTAAACAGGTCTACTTTCCCCTGAGATTGTTTGAGCATAGTATCATTTTTACCTAATAATACTTCACCAAAAGCACCGCGTAAGCCGACGTATTGATTACGATCAGTAATACTATCACCTTTTGCGCTATCACCATCTAAATCAACTTGGAACTCAGCTTTAAAAATTACCTCAAGGCCATCACCAAGGTCATGTGTACCTTTAAAGCCGATACGTGATGCGTTGCTTTTAACTTCAGTAAATGAACCTTCACCTTCGTCTGACGATTGAACCGTTAATAAAGCTTTACCATAAATATCAACTTCAGAGGCGAATGTAGAAACAGACATTGTAGAAATAATGACTGCTGCTAATGCGTTATGTGTAAATTTCATGTTTATACCTTAAGGAAATGTAAATCTTAATTAATTACTTGATTGCCGCGCATTGTGCCTAGTTAAGATGACACTTTTGTGACAATGTGAACATTTTATTAAACTTTATGTAAATTTACATGAAAAGTTTATAGAAATTTATCGCTACAGATAATTAACAAAACTAGTTGTTTTTAATCATTTGTCAAAAGAAGCGCATGAAATACTAAGAAAAACCTGTCAACCAGCCATAAAATGGCTAGAATAAAATAAGGTGGTTAACGTAAATTCAAATAAAGTCCTAAAAAGAATTGATATGAAAATAACTAGTATATCTCGAAAATTATTAACGCGTGTCCTATCGTTTTATTTCGTATTAACTTTTTTGGTGACCTGTGCGCAAATCGGTGCTGAATACATCAATACTAAAAGCCATATTAATAGCGAGCTGTTGACCTTAGAAAAAACTTTTAGTAGCAGTTTAACGCGCGCTGTTTGGGAGTTAAATACCCAGCAAGCAATAGACATAGCGGAAGGCTTAGTTGCTATCCCTATGATCAAAGGTATCAAGGTAACCGATGAGAATAACCAAGTAATAACACAGCTAGGTGAAGTAACAAATATCGACGAATTAACCATTCATGAATCTAATAATAATGCCCCCGTTTCATTCAATATCAGCTCACTATCAGAGGGGTTATTTGGCCATACCTTTCCACTCATTTTTGAATTTTCTGGTCGTACTACCAAGGTAGGAACGGTGACTTTATTGTCGAGCAACCAAGTTATATTTAACCGTATAGAAGTGGGGATTTATTTTCTTATTGGAAATGCCATGGTCAAAACCGCAGCGTTGGTCTTTCTTTTTTCTATCGCATTTTCCAAATTACTTACCAATCCATTAAACCAATTAACCGACCAAATTAATCAATTTGATATCGAAGATCCCGAATCATCAAAATTGCATATTGTTAATTACGAACAAAATGAGTTAAGTATTTTACAAAATGCCTACAATAATCTAGTCAGCGAACTCATTAGATATAAAGATGAACTCGCCTTTGCGCAAAGTGAAATAATTTCTACTAACGATAAACTAGATGAACAAAACTTAATGTTAGAACAAGAAGTTGCAAGAAAAACATCGTCTCTTAGCACGACAATGCTGAAAATGGAACGGCAACAGCGCGAACTACTGACTCAGCAAGAACAGCTCAAAGCTGAAAATAGTCGACGCAGTAAGACGGAATTAACTTTAACTCAAACTAATCATGAATTAAAAAGTTCTATTTTAGAATTAAATAAGGCGCAAGTACGTTTATTGGAAGCGGAGAAAATGGCTATTTTGGGCAATTTGTCTGCTGAGGTTTCTCACGAAATTAATACCCCAATAGGTGTCAGTATTACATCTACCAGTTATCTTGCAGATTTAGTAACTAAATTAAACGCCGATATTAATCAACACAAATTAAGTAAACGGGGCTTAGACGATTTTGTTCAAAACGCAGAGCAAAGCCTGCAATTATTATTAAATAATCTACAACGAGCTTCAGAGCTAATCACTAGCTATAAACAGGTTGCGGTAGATCAAACCAGTGACAAAATTCGTTTGATTAACGTGGCGAAATATATTGATGAAATAATCCAGTCGCTGCACCCAAAACTCAAGAAGACAACCCATTCTGTTCACATCAATTGCCCAGATAATATAGAAATATACAGCCATGCGGGTGCTTTATCGCAAATATTTACCAATATGATCATTAACTCAATAGTCCATGGTTTTGACGGTATTAATCGCGGACGAATAGACATTGATCTCACAATGAAAAGTGAAGAAGTACATATTAGGTACTCCGATAATGGTTTAGGCATGGAGGAAGAGCATTTGCCGAAATTATTTGACCCATTTTACACGACAAAAGAAAACAATGGGGGTACAGGTTTAGGTACGCATATTATTTATAATCTGGTAACCGATACACTAAATGGAAAAATAATTGCTAGTAGTGATGCAGGCCAAGGGCTAAGCTATGATATTTATTTCAAGGACATGCAATAGCTCCTAATAAGACATGTGTTTGCTAAAAAGTCTCCTGCTAGGGATTGACATCATTACCGTAAATTCTACTTAGTTATTTATGACGTAAAAGTTAAATTACGTTAATATAGCCACCTTTTGAAAATCTGCCCGCAGTAAAGGGCGAAGGACACTATATTATGTGGTTTAAAAATCTTTACTTTTTTGCCTTTACGCGCCCATTCGAATGGTCAGAAGAAGATCTAGAAAAACATCTTTCAGAACATTTATTTACTCCTTGTGGTTCAACCGAGATGTCACATTTTGGTTGGGTTGATGCGCTAGGAAAGCACGGAAAAAGTATTGTACATTCAGTTGGTGGTAACCACTTATTATGTGCTAGAAAAGAAGAAAAAATACTGCCTGCTCCTGTGATAAAAGACATGCTGGAAGAAAAAATCAACTTACTTGAAGCTGAGCAGTCACGCGGGGCAACTAAAAAAGAAAAAGAACAATTTAAAGAAGATATTATTTTTGAATTGCTACCACGCGCTTTTTCACGCATTAGTGATACCCATGCTTACATTAATGCTGAGCACAACATTATTGTTATCAATACGAGTAGCAGAAGTAAAGCAGAAGACTTTTTGGCACTTTTACGAAAAGTATTAGGCACTTTACCTGTAACTAGTGTTTCCCCTGAAAAAGCCCCCGATGAACTAATGACTGATTGGTTAACCGAACCAAGTATCGGTGATAACTTTCAACTAGGTATGGAGGCAGAGTTTCATGCCCTTGGTGATGATGGCGCAATAGTCAGGGTGAAAAATCAAGATCTTACAAGTGATGAAATTAAGGCACATTTAGACGCTGATAAGTTTGTCGTTAAACTTGCATTGGAATGGGACGACGCTATGTCGTTTATTTTATGTGATGATCTCGCCATTAAACGTTTAAAGTTCTTTGATGTTTTACAAGAACAAAATGACGATATTGATAGCGATGATGTTATTGCAAAACTTGACGCAGATTTTGCCTTAATGGCTGGTGAACTCAATCGCTTTATTGGTGACTTGCTTGCAGAGTTCTCATTAAAAGCGACAGACTATATTGAAACGAGCTAGGATACGTTTGTTACTCAAACCTCAATAAAATATAGAAGGCGCTATTATTAGCGCCTTTATTTTTAAGGTTTTACAGGATTTTTAACTTCAAAAATTTAACGACGTAGATCAACTATAAACTGAGTTTACAATAGTATCGTATGTTATAAAGTTTTATTAATTAACTAAACATGGCTTTAACATCGTTAACCATCTCGGTAAATTCTTCTGAATCCATAAACTCATCATCCGGTAAAATACCTTTGCTAACATAGCTCTTTAATAGTGCTTCTTTAGTTGATTCATTTTTGAAAATGCCATTATAAATAGCACCTGCTCGAATAAAATCTAAATAATGTGCTTCACTTGGTAATATAGTTAAATCGCTCCAAGAGGTGACAATATCAGTAAATTCTTCCGAAAAGCCCCAAGCTTAGTCACTTCTCCACCAATATCACTCGACAGCTTTATAATTGCTTGTTGTAAAAATGTTGGGTTAGCAAATATATCAGGGTATTTTTCTGCTTCAGTTAATATAGGTAGTACGCCGATGCTATGAATAAGTGCAGCTAGAGTCACAGTGTCTAACGACAGTGGCGCATGTTTATTTTTGCGCAAATAAAAAGTCATTAGGCTAATAGCAACTGCCGCTACATCAACTGTTTTACCCCATGATTTTTTCAAATAGAGCGATACTATTTTATTTTCCGAAACAAAAACTTGCTCAAGCGCCATAGCTGTCGCTATGCTTTTAATTTGTCGTAAACCAATACGAGTTACAGCTTGACTAACCGTCTCTACTTTAACACTACGCCCTAACATTGCGCTATTGGCGACTTTAAGCATACCCATTGATAAAGCAGGATCTTGGCTGATAACCTCACTCATTTGATTTAAGTTTGCTTCAGGATCATCTGCAGACTTTCTAATTTTAAGTGCTATTTCCGGTAATGTTGGTAAAACTAAGGCTTCTTGTCTTATTTTTTCCACCAAAATAGTATAAAGTGCGTTTTCTGTCCCCATAAATTACCCTTTTTAGCTAGTGACTTTCTCTATTAAAAGTAGCACAGATTTCTTAAGTGCAACACTTTTTAGCTGAATAAAGTTAATTTAATCAATAAAGTACAAATTGTATACAAAGCATCGATATAATCAGTTAATAATTGCTCGCACAGCATATAAAATGCAGAGTACTGCAATTAATATTGTGCGATAGATTTATGTGATTTTTTGATGACTAACGCTGCTTTCACTTCTTAACGACATTTCTAATTTTATAACTAATGTAAATTATTTATAAGGTGATCAGCTTAATTAATTGCTCAGCTTCATTTTTCCCTGAAAACTTCTTTCCAGAGGCCAACGAAGAATTTAATTGCTCATATGCTTCTTTTTTTCTATCGAGGTGGAATAAAGTATAACCTAGATGATAGCCAATAGCCGGGTCCTGAGCATTCAAAGAGCGTGCATGTCTAAGTACGGTTAGTCCTTCATTTAGCTTTTTCCTTTTCACTAATATCCAACCATAAGTATCATGCACTGCCGCAGATTTAGAGCTAAGTTCACTTGCTTGTTTAGCATAAACCTCAGCTTTGGCTAAGTCTTTGTGCATAATACTATTGGCTAAGTTATTTAAGACATCCCCTTTGTTAGGTAATTTAGGCACATCTTTAATTTGTAAATAGTGAATACTCGCTTGTTCAAAACGCTCTGTTAGCAAGTAAAAATCGGCCAATAAATTTCGATAATAAGTATTGCCTGGGAATAGCTTCAGTGAAGCCAGTAATGCTTGCTCAAATTGATTTTTTTGGTAACCAAGTATCGCCAGGTTATACGATTTAACCAAAGCAATACCATGTTTTTGATCTTGGTTAAAAGCGGTTAAATAGCTCGCTTGAGCTTTGTCTATTTTATTTTGAGCTAAATACATATCTCCTTCTAACACGGTAAGCTGGGCATTATCTTCGATCTTGCTTTGTAAACTTGATATTTTACTTTGCGCTTTATCTTTATCTCGTTCAAAGATGCTTAATTTGGCATCCGCGTATAACACACGATTCGAATCAGGCGACAATTTAAGTGCCCGATCAAGACTTTTTCTAGCCCCTAAAAAATCTTTAGCGAGACGTTGTAAATTACTTAATTCAACCAAATTAAATGCATCATCAACCCACAAGCCAAATAAAATATTCAATTGCTTTAGTAGTTGTTGTCGATCTCCCAACGAAAGTAATAATTCAGCCTTAGTCTTTATGTATTTTGTCGACAATCGGTCGGATTGAATTAGATTGTTTACTAATACTAAAGCTTGCTCATATTGCCCTGAAAGCTTTAATAGCATGACTAACATTTCTTTCGCTGGCGTATATTGATTATGTAATGTAATTATTTCATTCAAGTGAAAAATAGCTTCGGAGGATTGACCAAGAGATACTTCGATTTCCACCTGTAACATGCGTAACTTTAAGTTTTTCGGTCGTTGTTTGAGCAAAACAGATACTAACTTATTGGCTAATAGTGGTTGCTTCAATTTTTGAAAGATGACGGCTTGATTATATTTTGCTGGAAAATATTCTTTATTTTTTACTAGAATATCTTGCGTAACTTTAAACGCATGCTGATACATTTCCATCTGTACTAAAGCTGCGGTGATGGAGTTCATCAATTCAATATTATTAGGGAACTCACTTAATAATTTGTTTGCCAGAAAAGCAGCTTTACCTGGTTGAGCAGAATTTAAATAAAGGCTTATTAAGTAATTTTCATATTTTGAATTGCGCGTTGATTTATTATTTTGCTCTAATAAGCTAACGGCTTGTTGTATTTTCCCTTGGTTATAATACAAGCGAGCTTGCAGTAATATCACCTCGACGTCTTGCGGGTTATTTTTAACTAGAACTTCTAGTAAATCTTCGCATTTAAATACTCGCTGGCTCTCAAGATATAAATCACAAAGCAATATCGTCAAGTTTTTGTCTTGCTGTACAATAGCGCTATATTTATCTAATAAATCTCTAGCATAACCTCGCTGCTGAACCTTGATGTAAACTTGACTAAGTAAATGAATAGCGTGAAAGTTATCCGGTTGAGTTGATAGATATTGATTTAGTTCGCTTATCGATAACTCAAAGTTTTCCAATAAAAATGCTGAGACACCATTGATAAAATGTATCCAATCATTTTCAGCCAAGACCTCATCAGAGGCTAAGCTCAAGTGTTGATTGAGTGCAGTTAAAACCTCTTTTGCCAAAGTATTTTCGTTAGCTTTTAATAGTAAATTGGCTTTCAGCAACTTAGCTCTTGGGTCATTAGGTGAAACCAATAGCACTTGTTCTATCATCATTGATGCTTGTTCTATTTTTTCTTGAGCCAAATAAACAGATGCCAAAGCACGCTTAGCGTTGACATAATCAGGTTTAATTTCCAGTGTTTTTAAAAAGGAATTTATCGCTTGTTGGTATTGCTGTTTGCCTTTGTATATCATGCCCTGGATATGCCAACTGTAATAATCCTCAATTTCCAGACCAAAGATTTTGTCGAGTAACTGCTGTGCTTTGTCAATATCTTCTGCACTTATGTGATAAGTTGCCAGCTGGTTGAGTACTTTTATATTGTTGGGTGCTCTGCGGTAAGCTAAACTGTACTCTTGCCACTCCTTTGTCGGCTGTTTTAATTTTGCATAGGCCTTTGCTTTGATCAGATGCAATAATACGTTTGCTTGGTTTGACAACCTACGTTTATCAGCTAGTTGCAAAATATCTTGAAATTGATGAGTAAAATATAAGGCATCGCCTAATGGTTCAAGAATAAACTCGATATCACCGCCAAGCGCTAATGCTTCGGTCAGTTCAACGACAGCATCAGCATAGTATTTATTTTCGAGAGATATTCTCCCCATCAATATTTTACCTGGGATATGCTCTGAATCATCTTTTAAGGTATTTTTCAGATAAATATAGGCTGCTTCAATATCGTTATCATTAAAACTCTGTAAAGCTTTTTCATAAGAGTCATGGTGAACTGATTCAGCCATTACCGGCAGGTTTATATTCAAAAACTCAAAACAACAAAATAAAATGACTAATTTTTTATGCATTATTTCCAACTGTATTTATAAAGGCAATATTTGTTTGATGCAGACAAAGAATAGAAGATTTAACAAAAAAAAACGACCAGTTATAGTGATCGTTTTAGTATTAATTAATATTATATCTCTCTCGATGATTAACTATTAGTTTTAACTCTTAAGCGCGTTAACATTAGTAACATTGAGTAAAACAATATGAGTGTCGAAGGCTCTGGCACTTCAGCAGGCGGCTCAGGTGCCGCAGCTAACGAACAACGATTTAGTGCTGATTGAGAGCTTAACTTTACTAAATGATTACTTACTAACTGTGTGCAACCTTGAAAGCTAGTACTTACATTTATACCATTGCCACCATCACTTAAATCCCATAAGCCAACGCCACCCAAAATAACTCCATTTAGGGTAAATGCGTCGCTTGTTGCCTTATCAGTAAAAAACATCGCGCCTAAATCTGTTACGTAATCAAGTTCACCTTGATCATCGAGACAACGACCTTTATTATCTTGCTGTGACATAGGGCAGCCCATCATAACCGAAGCATTAGTAAACTTTATTGACTTAGCATTCGTCATTCTAAAAATAGCTTTAGTTGACCCCATAGTTTGAAGTATCCAATCAATGTTAGAAGCCTCAAAATCATTGTCACCAACATTAATATCAATAATAGCAAAGCCATCATTGTTACCAACTGAGCAGTCGTTGTCCGCTGGGTTACAATAACCACCATTTACATCATTATCGGTAAACCCGTCGGTATTGTTATCAATTTGATCAATATCAAGAACATATTTTTTATCACCATTAGAATCCCATTTAATATCTTTATTGGTTATTTCATACTCGGCATCTAAACTGTTGATAAAAGTACGCCAATCTGCAAGCTCTTGTAGGATTTTTGTTGGTTCATCATTGGTAAATTGCGAAACACCTTGA
>Ga0105356_10002968_pt1 | contig 16771 bp, 11 predicted proteins | sample GOMGulsemesocosm_3_FD_83502 | JGI IMG/M metagenome (GOLD analysis project Ga0105356, IMG submission 83502) | Methane-oxidizing microbial communities from mesocosms in the Gulf of Mexico - GOM9D Gulf of Mexico | ecosystem: Environmental > Aquatic > Marine > Cold seeps | place: Gulf of Mexico...
GCCCGCCAACCCGCGCGCTCGTGGGGGAACATCTTCGGAGCCACCAAATACAAATCCTCCAGCCCCATATTTTTCATCGCCCGGGCCACCGAACCAATATTGCCGGGGTGAGAGGTGTGAATCAGTACCACGCGGGCATTTTTTAGCGGGTTTTCAGGCTTAGGCTGCAGATCATTTGGCAAGGTGCTTCAACTTATAGACAATAATGGGCCGGCTAGTTTAACAGAAACAGGGCATTGCTGGCGAACACCTCGGGTAAAAAACCCAGGGTCTGAGCGGGCACAATAACCACCGCAACAACAGCCCCGCTATCGCCTGGGCCGCCTAATCAGTTTCTAGTTGCCAGCGGTGCTGTTATACTCCGCAAAATTACCACCCCCCCACCCAATTCAAGGTAACTGTGCCCATGGAACCGATGTTAAATATTGCTCTGCGCGCCGCTCGCAAAGCTGGAGAGCTGGTCGCTCGTGCCACCGATGAGCTCGACACTCTCGAGGTTAAGCAAAAAAGCACTAACGACTACGTTACCGAAGTCGACCAGGCCGCTGAGAAAGAAATTATTTACCACCTAAAAAAGGCCCATCCAGACCACGCCTTTGTCGGCGAGGAAGGGGGCCTGCAGGGCAACGAGCATAGCGATTACCGCTGGATCATAGACCCCATCGACGGCACCACCAACTTCATTCGCGGCATTCCCCATTTCGCGATATCGATCGCCTGCCTCTATAAGAATCAGTTGGAGCACGCGGTGGTACTCAACCCCCTCAGCCGGGAAGAATTTACCGCCAGTCGCGGCAAGGGCGCACAGCTAAACGGTAGGCGTATGCGGGTAAGTTCACGCAAATCACTGGATGGCGCCCTGATCGGCACCGGCATTCCCTTTAAATCACATAGCGAAGCGCATATTCCCGCCTACATGAACAGCCTAGAGGCGGTCGCCAAGCAAACAGCCGGTATAAGACGAGCCGGTGCGGCGTCTCTGGATCTAGCCTATGTCGCCGCCGGCAGATTGGATGCGTTCTGGGAAATTGGCTTGAATCAGTGGGATATTGCCGCGGGGGTACTGCTGATTAGAGAAACCGGTGGCCTGGTAGCAGACTTTAGTGGCGGCAACAGTTTTATGGACTCCGGTAATATTGTCGCCGGTAATCCCAAGTGTTTTAAAAGCTTATTACAGACAGTACAACCCCACCTCAAGCACCTCTAAACAATGCCAAGCTGTGCCGGTCGCATAACCGGTACAGCTGTTAGGGCATATCATCGATCTCGGCACCTTCTTTAATCGGCACCATTAAGTCTTCTTTGGTTATCGACAACATCAACAGAATATTCGCTGCCACATAGATCGATGAATAAGTTCCCACCACCACACCAATGATCAGCGCAATCGAAAAGCCGTGGATAAGCTCGCCACCAAAAATAAACAACGAAAACAACACCAACAACGTAGTCAAAGACGTCACCATGGTGCGCCCCAGAGTTTCACTGAGAGAAATATCAATAATAGCTTCAGAATCAGCCTTGCGAACTTTGCGAAAGTTTTCTCGAATCCTATCGGACACCACAATAGTATCATTTAGCGAGTAACCGATCACCGCCAGCACTGCCGCCAATACCGTGAGGTCAAAATCCAGCTGGAAAATCGAAAATATCCCCAGTGTAATCACCACATCGTGGATTAGCGCTGCCACTGCGCCAACCGAGAATTTGAATTGAAAGCGAAAAGCAACATAAATCATCACCAGACCCAGCGCCATTAACATCGCCAGCCCGCCCTGTTCTTTTAACTCGTCACCGACCTGCGAGCCCACAAACTCGATGCGCCGCAATACGATCTCACCGTCAAAGCTTTCCTCCAATACCCCCACTAGGGTATTGCCAAGCTGGTCGTCAAAGGCCTGCGGTAAACGCACCAAAATATCGGTCTCGGAACCAAATTGCACTACTACAGCATTGTCGTAGCCTGCATCCTCGATTGCCTCACGGATACGCTGCAACGGTTCAGCGCGACTGTAGCCTACTTCTACCAGTGTGCCGCCGTTAAAGTCCAAGCCGTAGTTGAGGCCGTTGATCGCCAGTGATCCTAGCGAGACCACTAGCAATAACAGGGAAATCACCATGGCTATCTTGCGCTGGGCCATAAAGTGAATGATCTTCATAGGTTGACGGGTTTGCGCTGTGTTGTTGTCTGACATAGTCGTTCTCGTTGCTGCAAAAAAGGTTAATACCGTATAGGGGCTATGAACATCGACACTAGATCGACAGCTTTTCTATTTTGCGCCCGCCGTAAATCAGATTAATCACGCCCCGGGTGGCAATGATCGCGGTAAACATCGAAGTAATAATACCCAGCGACAGCGTTATCGCAAAGCCTCGCACTGGACCTGCACCCACCGCATACAAAATAACGGCGACCAACAACGTGGTCAGATTGGCATCCATAATAGTAACAAAGGCGCGGTCATAGCCGGCGTTTATCGCCTGCTGAGGCTGTAAGCCATTGCGCAACTCCTCCCGTATACGGGCGAAAATAAGCACGTTGGCATCGACCGCCATACCTACGGTCAATACAATTCCCGCGATCCCTGGCAGCGACAACGTCGCCGAAAGAATCGACATACAGGCGATTAGCAGCACCAGGTTTAGGCCCAGCCCGAGCACGGCAACCACACCAAATACCCGGTAGTAAATCACCATAAACACCATAATCAGGGCCAGGCCAATCTGCACGGAAAAAACACCCATGCGGATATTCTCGGCGCCCAGAGAGGGCCCCACCGTGCGCTCCTCAACAAAATCCATCGGCGCAGCCAGTGCCCCGGCCCGCAGCAACAGCGCCAGCTCCGATGCATAGGCGGGATTATCTAAGCCGGTAATGCGAAACTGCACGCCCAGTGCCGACTGAATGGTCGCCAAACTGATGATTTTTTTCTCGTCGAAGGGCACCCGAATGGCCACTTCTTCACCGAGCTCATTGGTCTCGTAGCGGGTGCGACTCTTGCGCTCGATAAACAACACCGCCAGCCGCCGCTGAATATTGTTGCGAGTCATGCGGTGCATCAGCGCGCCGCCCTCGCTGTCGAGTTTGATATTGACTTCGGGCTGACTGGTCTGCGGATCGAAGCCCGCCGAGGCGCCCGCCACCCGCTCACCGGTGATAACCACGGTGCGCTCTAAAAAAGCGCTGCCGCCACCGCGGTTGTTGTCGGCGAAGTCAAATTCCTCTTTCTCGGAATTGGAAGCACTAACACTGGCCTCTAGGCGAAACTCCATATTGGCGGCTTTACCCAGTATGCGCTTGGCCTCGGCGGTGTCTTGAATACCCGGCAGCTCCACCACAATTCGATTGCGCCCCTGGCGCTGAACCAGAGGCTCCGAAACACCCAATTCGTTAACACGGTTGCGCAAGGTGGTTAGGTTTTGGCCCACCGCGTAGTCGCCAATCTCTTTGATTTGCGCCTCGGACAAGGACCAATACAAGTAGAAGCCATCTTCCTGATCTACCGCCTGACGCTGCAGCTCCGCATATTCTTTGCGAATAGTTGAGCCGGCGCGATCACGCAGCTCAGCGTTTTTGAATTTGCCACGAATGCGCCCGTCCTGCAACTTGATAAAACCGCGAACTTTCGCCTCACGCAGGCTGCGCTTCATGCCACCCACATAGCTGTCCATGCGTTTTGCTACCGCCACATCAGTGTCGACCTCCAATAGGAAGTGCACACCACCACGCAGATCCAGGCCCAATTTCATCGGCTGACCACCGAAGTCAGACAACCACTCGGGGGTAGTAGAGGCGAGATTCAAGGCGACGATATAATTGTCACCCAGGGCCCGCTGAATGATTTTCTGGGCCGGTAATTGCTGATCGTGCTCAGTAAGGCGCACCAACGCTGCAGCGCCGTCCTCCGCAATAGCGGCGCCAAAATACTCAATCTTGGCAGCGCTAAGTGCCTTTTCCACCCGCGCTAAAGCCCGCTCGTCCACTAAACTGGCACTGCTCTCACCGGATATTTGAATAGCGGGATCCGGTGCGTAGAGATTGGCAGCCGAATAGAAAAAACCAATAGCTGCCACCAATAAAATCAGCAGGTATTTCCAAAGAGGGTATTTATTAAGCATAAAAATTCCATAGCATAGACGGGATTTTGGTTGAAATACTGTATTCCCATCGGGACACAACTGTTGTCACTGGTTTAGTTAGGTAGTTATTGGGCGTTAATGATCGTTATGGCGTCGCTAATGAGCGCTACAACCACTAACAATGATCACCGCCGCAAAAGTAGGGCCAGATAAAAAGCAGGCGGCAGTATATAGCAGTCAGCTCCAAGATACATGGGGGCGCAACCAATTAAATCAAGCACTGGTGCAGTTGCCTAGGGCAACTGCAGGCCCAGCATTAACCAACAAATAGACGGGCGTTGCGAAATAGCCGCATCCAGGGACCATCTTCGGTCCAGTCCTCTGGTCGCCAGGAATTTTGCACTCCCCGGAATACCCGCTCTGGGTGTGGCATCATAATAGTCGCGCGGCCATCGGTGCTGCTGACAGCGCCAATGCCATCCACCGAGCCATTGGGATTAGCAGGGTAGCGCTCGGCAATAGCGAGAGTGTTGTCTACATAGCGCATCGACACCGCACCGCCGGCGCCAGCGGCCGCCAGCGCCGAGCGCTGCGCTGCGTCGGCAAATTCCACCCGACCCTCGCCGTGGGCAATCGCCACCGGCATATGAGAACCGGCCATGCCCTGTAACAGTACCGACGGCGAGGACTCGATTTGTACTAACGCCACCCGCGCTTCAAATTGGTCAGACACATTGCGTACAAACCGCGGCCAATGCTCGGCACCGGGTATCAGCGATTTAATCGTCGACAACATTTGACAACCATTGCAGACCCCTAAGCTAAAGCTGTCTTGGCGGTGGAAAAAACGCTCAAATTGCTCTCTGGCTAGAGGGTTAAATAGGATTGTCTTGGCCCAGCCCTCACCGGCACCCAGCACATCACCGTAGGAAAAGCCGCCACAGGCTGCCAGTCCAGCAAAATTGTCGAGATTGACCCGGGCACTTAGAATATCGCTCATATGCACGTCGACGCTGTCAAAACCGGCGCGGTCAAAAGCCGCCGCCATCTCCAACTGGCCATTGACCCCCTGCTCCCGCAAGATAGCAACCCGAGGGCGCGCGCCACTGTTAATAAAGGGCGCGGAGACATCCTCGTTTTGTTCGAAGCTCAACACGCTGGACAGCCCCGGATCCGCCTGAGCAATAGTATCAAACTCCTGCTGGGCGCACTCTGGATTGTCCCGCAGCGCCTGCAGGCGGTAGCTGGTCTCGCTCCACAGTTGCTGAAAATAGCTGCGCTGGCCCTCCAGTAGTACCTCGTCATCACGGCAGATGCGAATACAGTCGTCATCATTGAGGCGGGCAATGGTAGATACCGCCGCCCCCAAACCCGCCGCTTCAAATACCTGCAGCACCTGCTCTCGATCGGCTTGGGCAATTTGCACCACCGCGCCGAGTTCTTCATTAAACAGCGCTGCCACGGCGTCACCGGTCAGCGCCGGACCCTCGATATCTAGGCCAATATGACCGGCAAAAGCCATTTCCAACAAGGTGGTAAACAGGCCACCGTCGGAGCGATCGTGATAGGCCAGCAGCAGTGACTGCGCCATCAATTGCTGAATAGCCTTGAAAAAGCCCTTTAACAGCTCGGCATCGTCAACATCTGCGGCACTGTCGCCGATTTGGTTATACACCTGGGCCAGACAGCTGGCACCCATGCGATTTTGGCCCAAACCCAGATCGATTAACAATAACTCGCTATCACCACCATCGGTGCGCAGTTGCGGGGTCAGGGTCTGACGCACATCCTGCACCGGTGAGAAAGCCGTAATCACCACTGACATCGGTGAGGTTACCGCCTTGTCGCGGCCATTTTCGTGCCAGGTAGTGCGCATCGACATCGAGTCTTTACCCACCGGAATAGTAATACCCAGCGCCGGGCATAATTCCATGCCGATCGCCGCCACCGTATCGTATAACTTGGCATCCTCACCGGGATGCCCCGCCGCACACATCCAGTTGGCTGAAAGCTTAATATCCGACAATTTAGCAATGCTGGCAGCGGCAATATTAGTAATTGCCTCTGCTACTGCCATGCGACCCGAAGCCGGTGCGTCGATCAGCGCCATGGGCGTGCGCTCGCCCATGGCCATCGCCTCGCCCCGGTAGCTGTCGAAGGACACCGTAGTAACCGCACAGTCGGCGACGGGCACCTGCCAAGGGCCGACCATTTGGTCTCTAGCCACCATGCCAGTAATTGAGCGATCGCCGATGGTAATCAAAAAACTTTTGCTGGCCACCGTAGGCAGTTGCAGCACGCGCTTAGCAGCATCATTAAGATCGAGGCTAGCGGTGGCAAAGGCCGGCTTATTGTGGTCGATGCGCTCTGCTTCCCGGTGCATTTTGGGCGGCTTGCCAAAAAGTATCGACATCGGCAGATCCACCGGACAATTGTCAAAGTGAGTGTCCCCCACCCGCAGATGCTGCTGCGCTACAGACTCCCCGACCACTGCGTAGGGACAGCGCTCGCGCTGGCAAATCGCCTCAAAAGTTGCCAGATCCTCGGGCTTGATCGCCAACACATAGCGCTCTTGAGACTCGTTGCACCAGATCGCCAACGGTGACATACCCGGCTCGTCATTGGGCACTGCACGCAAGTCAAAGTTACCGCCACAGCCGCCATCTTTTACCAACTCGGGAAAAGCATTGGACAAACCACCGGCACCGACATCGTGAATAAATGCAATGGGGTTATCCGCTGCCAGCGCCCAACAGCTATCGATGACCTCCTGACAGCGACGCTCAATTTCAGGATTCTGGCGCTGTACCGAGGCAAAATCCAGATCTTCGCTGGAGCTGCCAGAGGCCATACTGGAGGCCGCGCCGCCGCCCAAGCCTATTAACATCGCCGGGCCACCGAGGGCAATCAGCTGACATCCCGGGGCAAAAGTCGGCTTGTCGACATGCTCAGCCTTAATATTGCCGTAGCCTCCGGCCAGCATAATAGGCTTGTGATAACCGCGCCGTTCGATGCCACCGGCACCGTTGACAGTCTCTTCGTAGGTTCGAAAATAGCCGTTCAGGCAGGGCCGGCCAAACTCATTATTGAAGGCAGCGCCACCAATGGGGCCCTCCAGCATAATATCCAGGGCTGAGACAATGCGCGACGGTTTGCCGTAGCTCAACTCCCAGGGCTGGTGAAAGCCATCAATATGCAGATTAGACACGGTATAGCCAGTCAGGCCCACCTTGGGCTTGGAGCCGCGACCGACCGCACCCTCATCGCGAATTTCACCGCCGGAACCGGTACCCGCACCGGGAAAAGGGGCAATAGCGGTGGGATGGTTATGGGTTTCCACCTTCATTAGCAGATGAATTTCTTCCTGCTGGTAACCGTAAACATGGCTGTCCGGAGCCGGATAAAAACGGCCGCCAACACTGCCTACTACCACCGCCGCATTGTCTGAATAGGCCGACAATACATCGTTACCGCCCTGGGCATTGGTATTGCGGATCATGCCAAACAGCGAGTGCGACTGCTCTTCGCCGTCGATGGTCCAACTCGCGTTAAATATTTTGTGTCGACAGTGCTCTGAGTTAGCCTGGGCAAACATCATCAATTCGACATCGCTGGGATTGCGCGCCAACTCGTTAAAACTGTCAACCAAATAGTCGATCTCATCATCTGCCAGAGCCAATCCCAAGGATTCATTGGCCGCTTCTAGCGCCTCTTTGCCGCCATCGAGTATATCGACTTCGAGCATGGGCGACGGGCTGTTGTCACTAAACAAACTGGCAGCGCTCTCCAGCGTGTCTAATACACAGTCGACCATACGATCGTGCAGGGCCCCTGTGATCAGCTGCCGCTCGCTGGCGCTACACTTATCCAATTGCAGGTAAAAAGCGATGCCCCGCTCGATCCGCAGTACCTGGCTAAGACCGGCGTTGTGGGCAATATCAGTAGCCTTGCTGGACCACGGTGAAATGGTACCGGGTCTGGGCACCACCAAAAACAGCTCACCACCGGCAGGGGCGTCAGCATCACTGGGCGCCGCGGGACCATAGCGAAGCAGCGTTTCCAACAACTGCTGCTCAGACTCAGTAAGGGCTGCCACTGACAATTTACTAAAGTGAACAAAGTGGGCATCGATGGAACGTAGCCCCGGTACTTGTTGGCGCAGCGATTGAGTTAATTTTTCAAGTCGAAATGCGGAGAGAGCCGGAGCGCCGGAGGTGATTAGCATACTGCAAAAAGCCTTTGGGTCGTCTATCAATGGGGCGAATTAGGGTCGCTATTCTACTTGAAATTAGCCTTATACTTAAGCCCAGCGGGGGTTTAATTTGTTTGCCAGTGGGGCATCAGCGCAAGCCGCTACAATAGCAGTTACCAGCGGCCCAGCGACAGAACTGGCACGGTATCGTCAGAGCTTGTTTTGTCCCATACAATCCGGTGAGGTCGGCGCCGGCGCGTCGCGCTGGCGCCATTCTTCTTCACTATAGGTGTGCAGCGACAGCGCGTGTACCGGCCCCGCCAACTCCTGCGCCAACAGTCGGTAGATTTGTTGGTGCCGCGCCACGCTGCGCAGCCCCTCGAAGGCCTGACTCACTAGCACCACTTTAAAATGTGTCTCTGAGTTTGGCGGAACACTATGCATATGGCTTTCGTTGATCACCTCGCAATGTAGCGGCGTCAGGGCCGCACCCAGAATATTTTCAATTGCCATCTGCATTGTCATCGTCGCGCCTCTTTGAACCTAACATGATTGCAATAGCAGCATCCGACCCTGCCATAGAGCGATAAGGATAACACAGCGTACAATTTGTCCGCCAACCCTGCCGGGCCAGCGCATAAAAAACACCAGATAAATGCGATTAAGCACTAGCCGGGGACTATTTACCGCAGACTTAACGGCCAAAAGGCTCAAGCTGTGAACTATTAGGTAGACGTAAACCGGGGAAAGTCATCTATACTCATTGCATTGGGATTTATCGCCGAGAGCACGGGGCTCCGGCACCGACAACATTGATCGAGCCAGCCATGCAAGCACCGCTATATGACTTATATATCACCGGCAAACTGGTAGCAGGGGTAACGACCGAGCAAGCCCGCGACGACCTCGCAGCCCTGTTTAAAACCGGCGCCGATAAAGTCGCTCGCTATGTCACCGGCCAACCAGCGCTATTTAAACGCGGCATCGACAAAGCCGAGGCGATGAAATACAAAGCTGCACTGCACCAGATCGGCATATTGGTGGTATTTAAAAGTCACCAGCAACAGGCAGAGGGTGTTGCCAGTAAACCTCTGCAGGGTTCTACTAAAATCGCTGAGAGCTCTACTACCAAAACCGCTGAGGGCTCTTCAACCAATCCCGCTGAGGGCTCTTTTACCAAAACCGCTCAGGGCTCTTCAAGCATTCCCAACGGCAATACTGGCGACCAGAGGCACGCTACCACGCCGTTTAGCCTGGCTGCGGTTGGTAGCGAACTATTACGGCAAGAAGAGAAGGCGCGTGCCGTTACTACCACTATCGACACCAGCGCCATTCACATGGTCTCGGTTTTTGCCGAGCCCGATGTGCCGCCCCCGGTGGCCGTTGCCAGCCCCGACACCAGCGGGTTCAGTATCGCCGAGGCGGGGGCACAATTACTGCAGGACAAACCCGAGCCACCACCTCCACTACCGCTAGATCTGGACAGTATTAGCCTGGCACCAGCAGGATCACCACTGGATCAATTAAAAGAAGACGTGATTCCACTGCAGCCCAATACCGAGGGCTTGGATATCGCCCCGGCGGGGGCAGACTTACTAGCGGGCGAGCAGCACTCGACACCGCCACCGGCCCCGGACACCTCCCATTTGTCTGTGTCGGCAGAGCGCTAGGCAATTCCGGGTAGAGCGACGTTGACGCACAGACCCGGACCGGCGTCAGCCAGATCAATATCGCCCTTGTGCAGGCTGAAAACCGCCGCCACTAGTGACAGTCCCAAACCGTTGCCACGCTGCAAACTGCGGCTGGCCTCGACCCGGAAAAAGCGCCTGAACACCTTGGGTTTTTCTGTATCGGCAATCCCTATGCCGGTATCGGCGATAGCGACCTTAGCACGGTTTTCCACCACATCCAGGGCGACGGTAATCTCCCCCCCCTCAGGGGTATACTTAATGGCGTTGTCGATTAGATTAGCAAAGGCCTGAAACAGCAAATGCCGGTCGCCATTGATCAGCAGTCCGTGATCCAGCTTTTGGTACAGGGTAATGGACTTTGCCGCCATTAGCGGCTCGTAGAGTTCGATCACATCTAACAAGATAACCTTTATATCCATTTCTTTAAAACCGGCCCGTTGGTTGCCGGACTCTACCCGGGCAATTCTCAGTAACGCATTAAAGGTGGAGAGGATGTCGTCGGCCTCCTCGGTTAACTCTTGGGCAATGGTATCGCGCTCGCCACCGGGCAAATCCTGTAGTTTTGATAGGTTATTGCGCAGCCGGGTCAACGGTGTACGCAAATCGTGGGCAATATTATCAGACACCTGGCGCATGCCCTCCATCAACATCTCGATACGATCTAACATACCGTTCAAATTGGTGGTCAGTTCGCGAAAATCCCCCTGATGATTGGAGCGGTCGATACGCTGAGACAGATCCCCCGACATCATGATAGCCGCCACTGACTGATTGAGTTTATCGACCCGGTACACACTCAGTGCCGCCAGCAATGCACCGCCGAGAATACCCAGGCCGATAGTGATAATCATGCTGCGAATAACCACATAGGTCACCAGGTTCATGGTGTATATAACATCGTTGTAATCCCGGGCCACCAACAATATATTGCCATTGTCGAGAGTCTGAGATAACCCCCAAAACTGTTGTCCAGAGGCACTGGGCTCACCGCGCACGAGGTCTAGCTGAAAGCTAAACCAGTCATCGCCATAACGTTTAAAGGGAGTCCAAGCCGCCATATTACCTGCGATTTTATGATACTCACTGTCGACAATAAGATAATAATAGCTCTCAAAGCGCCGAAGATGCGTGGTTTTTTCGATGTAGTCGCCCACACCGATAACACCGTCGCGGCGATAAACAGCCTCGAATGACTGCATTTCAGTATTAAAAGAGTCGCTGGTGCTATAGAAAAAATTATTGGTATACACGGCATACATCGCGGTGGAGACCAGCAGCCCTGCAATACTAAGGGCTGCCACATAGAGCGACATAAAACGGAACGTATAACTGGCCAGTACCTTGGTTAAAATCATGGTAGGCGTTATCTCTAGGGCTGTTCGGGGTCGTGCAACATATAACCGGCGCCGCGTACTGTCGACAGCAGTGCCCGGTCGAAGTCGCGATCAATTTTCTGTCGCAGTCGGCTGATATGAACATCGATAACATTAGTCTGCGGGTCGAAGTGATACTCCCATACGTTTTCCAACAGCATGGTACGGGTGACCACCTGTCCGGCGTGCTTCATTAGGTATTCCAGCAGCTTGTATTCTCGAGGCTGCAAATTGAAACTGACTCCGGCCCGGGTCACCTTATGGGACAATAAGTCCATTTCCAAGTCAGCGGTTTTAAGAGTGGTTTGGGTATGGCTGGCGCTCTGACGGCGCAGCAAAGCTTCTACCCGCGCCAGCAGTTCGACCAGAGCGAACGGCTTAACCAGATAGTCATCGCCACCGGCCTTGAGCCCCTCCACGCGGTCCTCTACCTCACCCAGAGCACTGAGAATCAGTACCGGGGTAGTATTGTTTTCCTCCCTCAGCGTTTCGATAACACTGAGTCCATCCAGCAGCGGCAGCATTCTATCAACGATCATAGCTTCAAAAGTGTGCTCCCGCGCCGTTGCCAGTCCCTGCTCACCATCGCTGGCCCGAGACACTTCATAGCCATTTTGCTGCAGGCCATCTACGATAAAGTCCGCAACACTGTCGTCATCTTCGATCAATAATATGCGCATAAATGTCTCGTAAACCGCTGTTAGAGCGTTAGTGAAAAGCCGGCCGATGCCCGCTGCCAATGATGTAATTGTAATGCAGTTGCTGTAGAGCTTACATTAATAATTAGAAACAATACCCGCTGTACTAACGCATACCTCACTGCAGCAACATCGCAACAAGCCGCGCCATACTCGCCGCACCATCACCGCGTTGAGTATAATAGCGAACATGTTGCTCAGCCCCAGCATCGTCGGCCAGCTCGATGCCCCACAACGGCGCAATCTGCTGCGGCAACATCGAATAGCGCATATCGATAATCTTATTCTTGTCTAGGGGATCTATCGCTAAAAAGTCCGCTGAAAATACCCGAAAGCGCTCGATGTCCCGGGCCTGCTGGGAGAGCGGATCTAAATTCGGGAAATCTCGCTCAATATTCAGTTTTCTGACCCGCTCACCGTCCCAGCTCAGCCTGGAAAGCAATCCAGGTTTTACTGCATCCACATAAAAGTGACTGTCAGTCTCGTAGATGACCTTCCAAACAAACAGATTGGCAAAGCTGGGCTTGGCCTCTATGCGCAGCAGCTGGTGGCCGCGTTCAGTAGCAAGTTCATAACCCATTACCACAGCCCTGTGGTGTTGCACAAAACCAATGCCTATGTAACAACACCCCCAGACGATTGCCCACAGCGCCAGCCGCCGTCGCTCGAATCGCGCAGCGAAGTAACAGAGCAACATCAGCGGCAGGGTGAACAGCGGGTCGATAATGGATATCACATCCCAGGAATAACGCCGCTCACTGAACGGCCATAACAACTGGGTGCCGTAACTGGTACAACCGTCCAGCAGCCCGTGGGTGGCAAAACCTAACACACTCCACAGCAACGTTTGCCGAAAAGGCAGTGCCCAGCGGCGGCCAATAAGATAGTGCAGAACCAGCGCGCACAACATTCCACCAAAGGGAATAAATAAGAGTGAGTGGGTAAAGTGACGATGAAATTGCAGCCTTAGCAGAGGATCCTCTGCGGAAAAAATCAGTACATCTAGGTCCGGTGTCATAGCCGCCAGCGCACCGATTACCGCAGCCTTGCCCAACTGCGCCTTGGCGCCTCTTGTCTGCGCCACTATTGCGCCCAGCACACCCTGCGTAAATGGATCCATAGTAGTATTTCCGTCGACGCACTATTGTTATTATTAGGCTCTTTACGCTTTTTACGCCGATGGTCGCTGGCGGCAAGGCACTTAACTAATATTAATGGTTAGCTACCCCAGCAGACTGCCAGCAACTTGTTATCGTAATTGTCGACAACAGTCATTCAATAATTAGAATGACTTTGGCATTTTCAATTCATGGGTAGCGACATGGGACAATATCAAGTTGGTTGAAATAGGTGCCACCTGATAGAGCCGAGTCTCCCTGAATTTGCGCTCAATATCGTATTCCTCGGCAAAACCGTAACCGCCGTGAGTTTGAATACAAACATCAGCGGCGGCCCAAGCCGCCTCAGATGCCAACATTTTGGCCATATTGGCTTCGCTGCCGGGCCGCTCACCAGCGTCAAATAAGTCGGCTGCATGGCGCACCATTAACGACGCCGCCTCGGTTTGAATATGATTGCGCGCGATCGGAAATTGCACCCCTTGATTGACCCCAATGGGCTGACCAAACACCTCTCTTTCGCAGGCATAAGCACTGGACTTTTCAATAAACCAACGGGCGTCGCCAATGCACTCGGCGGCAATCAAGATACGCTCTGCATTCATGCCGTCTAAAATATAGTGAAAGCCCCTACCCTCTTCCCCAATCAAATTTTCCACCGGCACCCGCAGCTGATCGAAAAACAATTCGGTGGTGGCGTGGTTCATCATGGTGCGCAGCGGCTTCACGGTTAGGCCATTGCCTACCGCCTCACGCAGATCAACTAACAATACCGACATACCATCGGTACGCTTTTTACAATCTTCTCTGGCGGTAGTGCGCACCAGCAATACCATTAAGTCGGAGTGTTCTACGCGGCTGATAAACACTTTTTGGCCACTCACCACATAGTGATCGCCGTCGCGTATCGCCTTAGTCGTAATGCGCGTAGTATCGGTACCGCTGCCGGGCTCGGTGACGCCAAAGGCCTGCAGTCGCAGCTCTCCACTGGCAATCGCCGATAAGTATTTTTGCTTTTGCTCGGCATTGCCGTGGCGCAGCAATGTGCCCATGGTATACATCTGCGCGTGGCAGGCGCCGGCGTTGCCGCCGCTGCGCTGTATCTCTTCCAATATGGCACAGGCTGCACTGAGCGGCAGGCCGCTGCCACCGTACTGTTCCGGAATCAGCACCGATAGATAACCGGCATCGATTAGGGCTTGCACAAAGGCGGTGGGATACTCGCGCTTCTCGTCCAACTCACGCCAGTAGCTGCCAGGAAAATCGTCACACAGTTTTGCCACCGCATCGCGGATCGCACCGTAGTTTTCTGTACTCATCTCGTTTTCATACTCTCTGCTTAGGGCCAGCACTGCTCAGACGGCTTTTTGATCGGTATTGAAGGCAGCTATAGTACGCAGCGGCACAACAAGCAGCAAGTGCGCGCCGGAATTTACCTAGCGATCATCTATCGCTAGCAGTCAAAACAGGGCAATTATACTTCCGCGCCGGCTTGAGCCGCTGTCAACCAAGGCTCTTTTAGCGCCATTTAGCGCCAGTTAATGTCTTTTGTAGCGGGTAATTCCACGTCGTCAATCAAAGCTTGCACTGCGCAGCACTCCCCTCACAAGCTAAAACTGCGGTGTTCAGCAGCGCAGGGAATCGCTAATAGCGAGAGGACTAAGCACGCCTATACTTTTGCCTGTACTGCCTCTAATATAGAGTCATAGCGGGTCATTTATTGGAACGCAGTGTATCTCACAGCGCTGTGATGGCATGGATATAGCCAGCCATAACTCAGGTCTTAGCTAAGTCACATAATTGTATAAAATAGCTGCGCTACAGTCATCGGCCGGTCTTAACATCGATAACAGCATAGAAGCCTGCATAGATATGCTAAATGAAGCGGTTCAAGGCGTTAGCGAAGCCGCAGAAAAACGCATAACCCCAGGCATGACAGCGCTAAAAGGTATCTAGGTTAGCCGAAGTAAAAGCGCGAATAGCTTGGCCAGTGTTGCAGCGTTTTATGCAAACCGATAACACACTTATTTGCAGGGCGACCACCACAGCGAGTTTACCTATGATTAAATTACTAGCGATGAGCCTAGCTTTGGCCACCTCCATGTCCTTTGCCGATGTAGACCTTGTGCCACTTGATATGGAGCTGGGCTATTGGGAAACCACCACAGAAATGTTTGAAAGTGATGCCATGAAAAAAGTACTGGAGAGCCTTCCAGAGTCGAAAAGGGCACAATTTAGCGAGATGATGAAAAGTAGAATGCAAAAACCCATCGGCAAGCAGTGTATCACCGCTGATTCTTTCACCGATTTTGCAGAAAAATTCAAAACATCGATGGGTGGTAACAGCGACTGCAGGTTTACCATTAAAAAAAGTACCGCCCAGGAATTTATTGCTGAGCTCAACTGCGCCGGTAATCCGACTACGATTCATACAAAAGTGATTAATGCTAAGCGACAAGAATCTGATATTGTGAACACCACTGGCGCCATGGGACAAAACAAAATACGCACTGTCGCGCAATGGAAGTCCTCGACCTGCCCAGCAGGTGTATAGCCAAAAGCGTTTTAACAATATTTGCACGGCAATGAAATGCTCACAGGCTGCAATGCTAGACTTCAGCTAGATCTTTAAAAACACTAAAAAACAGTAATAACAACGGAGAGAACTTATGTCAGAAGTATGGATTATCGATGCTGCACGCACCCCCCGGGGCGGTGGTAAAATCGGTCGCGGTGCACTCACGACTATTCACCCGCAACGCATACTGTCTACCGTGTTGCGAGCTTTAGCCTCGCGCAACGATCTGAACACCGAAGATATCGACGATGTCATCGCCGGTTGCGGTACCCAATTTGGCAAACAGGGCAACTGTATTGCCCGCATGGCGGCACTGGACGCAGGCTACAGCGACCGCGCTACCGGATTTTCCCTGGACCGCTTCTGCGGCTCCGGTTTGACCGCAGTCAACCTCGGCGCCATGGGCATTATGTCAGGTATGCAACAACTAATTGTCGCCGGCGGAGTCGAGTCGATGTCACACGGCTCCACCCTCACCGGGCGCTCGCCGTTTATGGACAATAACAATATGCACCTGCGCGAACTACACCCACAGCCCCACCAGGGCATCTGTGCCGACCTTATTGCCACCTTGGAGGGCATTAGCCGAGAAGACACCGAGCAGTTGGCACTAGAGAGCCAGCGGCGAGCGGATTTAGCCATTAAGGGCGGACATTTCGATAAGAGCTTGGTTGCGGTTCACCACGACGACGGCACTGTGGCACTGGACGCAGAAGAGTTCCCCCGCCCGCAGACCACGCTAGAGGGTCTGGCCGCCTTAAAACCCTCTTTTGCCGCTATGTATGACGCCCCCCTCAACGAAGAGGGTGTTAGCTACAGGCAGCTGGTACAGCAGCAATATCCGGATATTACTATCAATCATATGCACCACGCCGGTAATTCCTCCGGAGTAGTAGACGGTGCCGGCGCGGTGGTCCTAGCCTCACCGGAGTACGCCCGCGCCCATGGTCTGAAACCGCGAGCGCGCATCAAAATGATGGCCAACGCGGGTGACTCTCCCACCTTAATGCTCAATGCACCAGTGCCCGCCACCCGCAAGGC
>Ga0105356_10002972_pt1 | contig 16759 bp, 11 predicted proteins | sample GOMGulsemesocosm_3_FD_83502 | JGI IMG/M metagenome (GOLD analysis project Ga0105356, IMG submission 83502) | Methane-oxidizing microbial communities from mesocosms in the Gulf of Mexico - GOM9D Gulf of Mexico | ecosystem: Environmental > Aquatic > Marine > Cold seeps | place: Gulf of Mexico...
AAGATATGGCATTAACACATTTAGAAAAGCTTGAATCCGAAAGCATCCAAATAATGCGTGAAGTCATATCTGTTACTGAAAACCCAGTGATGTTGTATTCGATAGGTAAAGACAGTGCCGTGATGCTGCACATTGCCATGAAAGCCTTTTACCCATCAAAGCCGCCTTTTCCTTTATTACATGTCGATACTGGTTGGAAGTTCCGAGAGATGTATGTCTTCAGAGATAAAATGGTCAAAGATTTAGGGATGGAGCTAATAGCTTACAAAAACCCTGTGGGTGAAGAGCAAGGCATTAACCCATTCACCCATGGCTCAGCGGTACACACCGACATAATGAAAACACAGGGGCTTAAGCAAGCGCTAGACAAGTACAACTTTGATGCAGCCTTTGGTGGTGCCCGCCGGGATGAAGAAAAGTCTCGGGCTAAAGAACGGGTGTTTTCTTTTAGAAGCGCCGATCACCGCTGGGACCCAAAAAATCAGCGTCCTGAACTGTGGAAAAACTACAACGCCAATAAAAGCCCAGGAGAATCTATTCGAGTCTTCCCAATTTCCAATTGGACCGAACTAGATATCTGGCAGTATATCTATCAAGAAAACATTCCGGTTGTTCCTTTGTATTTATCAGCCTCCCGCCCTGTCGTAGAGCGCGAGGGCACACTGATCATGGTCGATGATGACAGAATGCCACTACAACCCGGGGAAGTCCCTATGATGCGTAGCGTTCGTTTCAGGACATTAGGTTGCTACCCGCTCACCGGCGCCATTGAATCTAACGCCACCAGCTTGCCCGAAGTAATCCAAGAAATGCTGTTAGCTAAAACCTCTGAGCGCGAGGGTAGAGTCATTGATTTAGATTCTTTTGCTTCCATGGAAAAAAAGAAGCAAGAGGGGTACTTTTAATGTCGCATTCATCAGAATTGATCGCTAATGATATAGAGCAGTATCTACAGCAACACCAAAGAAAAAGTTTGTTGCGCTTTATAACCTGCGGCAGCGTCGACGATGGCAAAAGCACCTTAATTGGCCGCTTACTTTACGATTCAAAACTATTGTTTGCTGATCAATTGGAAATACTGGAAGCCGAATCAAAAAAATACGGCACTCAGGGAAAAAACATTGACTTTGCGTTATTAGTAGACGGCCTTGCCGCTGAACGCGAACAGGGAATAACAATTGATGTCGCATACCGGTTTTTTACCACTGACAAACGAAAATTTATAGTTGCCGATACACCGGGCCACGAGCAATACACCCAGAACATGGTAACTGGTGCATCAACTGCAGATGTAGCTGTACTGATGGTAGATGCTCGCAAGGGGATACTGACGCAAACCCGACGCCACAGTTACTTGGTCACTTTAATTGGTATTCAGAAGATTGTAGTGGCGGTTAACAAAATGGATCTTGTGCAATTCAGTGAGAGTAAATTCCAAGATATCAAAGAGCACTATTGCGAATTTGCCAGGCAGATAGGTGTTAAAAATATTACCTTTATACCTATGTCCGCGTTAACCGGCGATAACATAACCGAATCCAGCAGAAATATGCCATGGTATCACGGCGCCACTTTGCTAGGTTTTCTGGAAACGGTAGAAATCGATGAGCAGCGCCTACAAAAGACTCCCTTTCGTATGCCAGTGCAATGGGTAAACCGTCCAAACTTAGATTTCAGTGGCTTTTCTGGGCAGATCACAGGTGGTGTTATTAAACTCGGTGACCTGATCCGCATCTTACCATCAGGTAAACAGACACAAATAAAAAAAATAGTCACTTACGATGGCGAATTAGACCAAGCGGTCGCCGGCCAGTCAATCACGTTAGTGATGGAAGACGAAATCGATATTTCTCGCGGCGATTTACTCACTTCAGCTACTGAGCCAGCCGCCATAGGAAAACAATTCAATACCACTATTATCTGGATGAACACAAAGGCTCTGCTGCCCGGTAGACAATACATATTGCAGATAGGCACTAAATCTGTGACAGCCACTATCACTGCAATTAAGCACCAGGTAAATTTGAATACCATGGAGTGTATGGCTGCAAAGCGGTTGAATCAGAATGACATTGGCCAATGTAATATTAACATAGATCAAAATATCGCATTTGATTCTTACAGCGATAACCGAGATAGCGGCGGCTTCATTTTAATTGATAGAATGACCAATAACACCGTCGGTGCCGGTCTTATAAATTTTGCACTAAGAAGAAGCCAGAACATTACAATTCAAGCAGTAGATGTCAGCAAACAACAGCGTGCTGAGTTAAATAATCAAAGACCCTGTGTAGTTTGGTTAACCGGATTATCGGGTTCAGGCAAGTCTACCATTGCCAATGTTGTTGAGAAAAAACTACATCTGGCGGGCTATCATACCTACCTACTAGATGGGGACAATGTACGTCACGGGTTGAACAATGATTTAGGTTTTACAGAACAAGACAGAGTGGAGAACATCCGAAGAATTGCAGAAGTTGCCAGACTTATGGTCGATTCCGGCCTGATAGTCATCACCGCCTTTATCTCTCCCTTCGCGGAAGAGCGCCTAATGGCTAGGGAGTTAGTAGCCGATGATGAATTCATCGAGGTCTATATCAACACTCCATTAGAGATAGCAGAAAAACGTGATGTAAAAGGCTTATACAAAAAGGCCAGACGTGGTGAGCTAAAGAACTTTACAGGCATAGATTCACCATATGAAAGCCCCAAAAACCCAGAATGTATCATAGATACACAGACCACAGGTATCAATAAAGCTTCCGATATAATTGTAAAAAGAATTTTACGCGACTCGCTTAACAGAGAAAACCTGTGAACTTTTCCTATAAAGGTAAGATTTTTTCGATAGAAGGTGTGTCAGACAAAGACCACATATACAAAACAATGCGACGAAAAAACACCTTTTACGAAGAAGACTTGTTGAATTATTTGCATAACATATTAAATAAACCTAACGAAGTAACTATTGGTGTAGATGTAGGTGCTAACATCGGAAACCACTCAATTTACTTTCAATCTTTTGTTTGTAACCACCTTATAGCAATTGAGCCTAACAAGAGTGTATTACCTATATTGCACAAAAATCTAAATAATAATATTACAAACTTCAAGATATATGAATGCGCAGTGGCAGAATCTGCCGGTAAAGCACATATAGTTCTAGCGGAGGAAGACAAAGATAACATAGGTATGGCAACGCTGAGCTTTGATATTGATGAGAAGAAAGATACAGTAAACGTATCAACTGTAGATGCCATCGTTAATAATTATCTACAGGAAACAAAAGAAGCCACACAAGTGAGTTTCATAAAAATTGACGTAGAGGGAATGGAGATAGCGGTGCTCAATGGATCTACTAATACCTTAGACAAATATAAACCGGACATATTTGCTGAAGCAGCAACAAAAGAAGAATATTTAGCCTTGTGCGCATATTTGATACCTAGAGGTTACTGTAAACTTGGCGTCTGGGCCACAACCCCTGTGTATCATTTTAGTTATAAACCAAAATTATTCACTAGAATAAAGGCTGTAAAATACGCAGTATTAAAAAAAATAAACCGTATTAGAATCCGCATAAATAAGTTAATAAAATTATCCCAGTCAAATAAAGGTATTAACATAATTAAGTGACCTATAAATGCTTGAAATTACTCCATCATCAATTACCATCAGCATAATTATTCCTGCGTTTAATGTTGAAAGTTACATTGAAGATTGCCTTCTATCCGTTATAAATCAGAATTTTACTAATTATGAAGTAATAATCATCAATGATGGCTCGACGGACAACAGTAAAAAAATTATCAAAAGAATTATCAACGACAAATGCAACTACAAATTATATTCCCAGAATAATACAGGTGTCTCAGCTGCACGAAACAAGGGACTAATGTATGCTAAAGGAAAATATATTTGTTTTTTAGACAGCGATGATAAATTATCCGACAATGCACTGGCAACGTTGGCAGCATTATGCAATGAAAATAACCTGGACACTTTAGTATATGGCATGAAAATATTTAAAGTGGAAAATGGCTGTGAATTGAAAATCCCGACATACAATGGGCCAGCTGATCTTGACAAAAAAATATTATCAGGCCGAGATTATTTCAAAAAGTCCATGGAACAACAAATATTTGGAGCATCTGTAGGCCTCTACTGGCTAAAAAGAACAATTGCTTTAAAGCACAGTTTCTACGAGGGCATCATCCACGAAGACAACTTATACACAGCACAAATATTATTGGACAAGGACTGCAGACGACTGCTAATCATCTCTGATCCGATGTATTTACGTAGAATACGTCAGGGATCAATTACTACTTCAAAACATAACCGGCAACATTACCTAGGCTTCTTAACTGTCTATAAAGAATTGGCCGCCTATTTTGAATCAGCCAACAATAAGCTAGACGCTATCCCTGCTCTTGTAGTCTATCGTCGTTCAATATTTCTCTCCTTTGTGATTAGACTTGTCTCGGTGCACAACATAAAAATACCGATAAGCATGCGGATAGAGCTGTTCAAGTGTCTTAAGATTTCCTATGGCGCGCTGTATAACTTTAAATGTATTAGCTGTGTACTATTTCCGTATCTTTCTGTAAAACTCAGATGTATTAAACGAAAGTTACTGTCTTAATCTCAGCATAAAAAGAGCATATTCACTTGAAATATCTGATCAAACAGAGAATCAATCAGTTGCTAAGCAGAACTAGCCCATGCAATATTTTTTGATCGAGATCCCTACATTTTTTTGCATATTCCTAAAACTGATTGTACTGCCATTTAAACGCTTTATACGGTGCTATTTAATGGAAATACAGTAGAGATGTGCAGCTTTATCAACAACAATTGATAACTATTTTAGACCTTCTTTTGTAGCTAGCTCGCCCCTTAGAACACATATTTCTTCTGGAGCACGACAACATTATCAATGGCATATTTTTAGAATTACTGACTAGTAGAACAGAGATTCTCATTATCTTATTCCAAGTAACTGGACAGGCATCCAAAATATTATCCGAATACCACGAAAACAAGGAATTAAAAAAATCAACGATACTGTTCTTAAACTTATAATACAGTTATCCCAGATCATAATTTATAACTACTATTTTTCCCGGCTAATATTGATTTAAGACCTACTCTTTTATACAAAAAATACAAACCAAAAAAGTAGATAGCGATACCCGATATAATCGTTAATAATAACTTCATGTATATGTCCTGTTCAAACAAAAAATATTTCTTTATAACCATTACACCTATAAACATAATCATGGATAGCATTACTGGGTATAATAAACTTCCCGCCATATCAGACACTTTTAATAAAATCATTCGATTTAAAAAATAGCTAAGAACAAACAACCAAACAAAATTATAACCAATTAACGATTGTATAGTAGCTTCTATGCCAAAGTGTACACTGGTAATAAGCACTGAAAATAATAGGGTAGCGTTAACAACACTAAGTATTAACATGAATCCAGCCCGGCCTAAAGACTGGAATACAGTTCCACTTGCTGAAGGTATAGCCTGTAATATCCCGACAACACAAAGCAATTGTAATATTCCCACCGCTTGTAGCCAGCCTTCACCGAAAAACACCATTACAAATTCTTCAGCGATTGCGATCATCCCTAGTAACATAGGCATAATAATAAGTGCAGTCCCCTTTAGAGACTGCAAGTATAAAGATAGAACTAGATGCTTGTTAGATTGAATCGCAGAAAATGCTGGAAATAATACCTTGTTAATTTCCTGACAAATATTTCTTATTGGAATAAACATGATCTTGTAAGCCAATGTGTAATATCCTAGTATTTCTGGCCCCAAAAATCGTCCTATTAATATATAATCCATATTATTTATACAGTAATATATAATTTTTAGCCCTAATACATTTGCACTAAAATCAAATACTTCTTTGAACTTAGAATAAGAAAAATAAACGGAAGGTCGCCATTGAACGCATAGCCATATACACACAATTTTAATAGCTTGTTGAAGCATAATTTGTACGATCAGTGCCCAGACACCCAGCCCGATAAGTGCCATATATATAACAACCAACCCGGTAAATACATGACTACAAGACTCTATAATGACCAAGCGTTTAAATTTCATCTCTTTTCTAAGCAATGCCTGAGGCACCGTTCCCGTACCAATCAGGATAAAAACAAATGATAACGCCTGCATCAAGGCTGTTAATTCAGGTGCATTGTAAAAGTCAGCGACAAAGCCAGAGGATAAATAGCAAAGTGCAAATACAACAATGCCAACCAATAGATTAACCCAAAACACACTTGAATAGTGCTTGTGACTAAGCCGCTGGTTCTGAATAAGAGCTGCGCTGAAACCAGTGTCACAGATTAGCATTGCAAACCCGGATATCACTGTGAGCATACCAATTAACCCAAAATCGGCGGGCCTTAAATATAATGCCAATATAGCCAAAGTTATTAGCGTCGTAAATTGCTGCACTTGCCTGCCCGCTAACGTCCAGCCAATGCCATTTATTATTTTTAACCCAAGTTGCATTGGCTCAAACCCCATCCTATAATAAAACGCCAATCCAATAACACTTATGACCAGCTGAACTGAACTAAACAACCGATCAATCCATGTAATTAGTCATTACCTCACAGATGACGTTCAATGCAGGGGAAAGACTATATATTGTGGGGTTATAGTAACCATCATCCACAGCTGTATCTTTTCCCAACACTGGCTATAATCATTAAGAAATCATTTTTGCAATATCATAAGTGACAATTATCTTCATCTCACTGTCCTAACCTTAGTTTTCTACATAACTTGCTGAGCAGGTAAGACATCGTCGAAAATATACCTACTTGCTGTAGACAGTATTTTATATAGGTTATTTTATTTTCTCTTTCACCAATATAAGCCAATATAGTGCCGGCTGTCTTTTTCCTATAATTGGCCTCGCCAATTATTTTTCGATGCTTTTTCAAAGCTTTTAGACGTCCGTCTAACTGCTGAATCGGCATTGTTTTGATCCTGTTAGTAATTCGATCGTGATTGCCATCACTGAATAAATATAAAGGACGGGCTGCATAGGCGATGACGTCTTTTATCGCAAATCGTATCAACAAGTCCCAATCCTGCGAATTAGATAGCTGTTCATCAAAAGGCTCAGCTTGCAGGGCGGTACGCCTTGCAAATACACCACTAGTACCACAGATGCCATTGCGATCAAGTAACATCTGGAGGGTGATGACTTGCTGGTTACATACTCTCAGCTTTCCCGTTTCTGCGATTTGTGACCCACAGAGACACAAATCCCTTTCCGCTATTGTGTGCAACTGCATAAATATCTTTTCCGGCATCCAACGATCATCGTCATCCAAAAAAGCGATATACTGTCCTTTGGCACGACGAATACCTTCATTGCGAGCAGCGCAAGCCCCTGAATTTTTAGATAACCGAATATAACTAACAGATTCGGGCAACTGCGCTTTGACCCCTTCATAACAGGTCGTAGAGTGATCGTCGATAATAATAATTTCGATATGAGGGTAAGTTTGTACGAGCACGCTTCGTAACGCGAGCAACAGTTTTTCGGGACGATTATAAGTGGTGATTATTGCTGTCACTAAGGTCGTTGATATACAGCCCACTATACTCTTGCAGGCTACCACGCCGCCAGACTCAAAAAGCTCTTTGCGGTTTCATTCCAACTAAACTCTTGCTCAGCCAATTGTCGCATTTGCATACCCACCTCTTCTCTTAAATCACCATTACTCAGGTAAATAGACAGCTTGGCACATAGCGCTTTAGTGTTATCCCTTTCGTAGAGAACACGTTTATCCCGATTAACCACGTCAGCGTTCTCTGGTACATCTGCACATATAATGCAACGTCCGGCGCCCATTGCACTTAGAAGACTGTTTGACATACCCTCTAGCACTGAAGGAAGAACAAATATTCCACAGTTATCCATCAACGTGGACATTAGTGGCTCGCCTATATGGCCAATAAATTGAACACTGGGTATTGCTAATTCTTTTAACCCTTGCTCGTATTCCTCTGATTGTGAGTAACCACCAGCAACGATCAATGGCACACGTAACTCAACAGGCAAAAGTGCATAGGCCTGTAGCAAAATATCCAATCTTTTCACCGGGTCTAACCGTGCTGCAAATAATATGTAACCGTTCCTCCTAATATTAAACTGCTCCAGTAAGTCTTTATCACCACCTGCACAGCTAGAGATACCATTGGGAATGTAAGTCGTCTTTGCCCCACGAGCGATGAAATAACGCTGCATTGCAATGCTATTCACCGTGCAAACATGCGCTAACCGGGTGGCCGAAAACTCGCCAAATTTAAGGATTCCTCTATTAATTATTCCCCACTTGTCTCTTTTACTGTCTATGGCACGAAGACATGCGACAGTTTTAATACCAAAAACTCTGGCAATAATGCACAACGCGTTGGGACCCGACGCAAAAAAATAGATTGTCCCAGGGCGTACCATGATCAACAGATAAAAGAGACAAAACAGGCAACTGCACCAGTGCCCTATAGTATTTGTCCAATTTGGTGAACTAATAACTTTTACTTTGTTAGGGTGCACGGTACTTTCGAACCAAGCTTTATCACCATGCCCTGTGACGTAAATAATACAATCTTTTAAAGTAGTTATTTCATGCGTTATACAGCGAATCGAGTTTTCAACACCGCCGTAATTAGACAGAATCCCTCGACCACCTATAAAAGCGATTCTATTATTGCGCATTTTCATATCAAAATCCTTTTGATTGAAAGTTATGACTAACCTTGTTCGCTATTGACGCTTTAACAAAATCAAAGTGAATAATACCCATAAAAACCCAGATGTAATTACCTCCTAAAAATATGCCGTCATTATGAAAAAGTGAGTGAAAATAGTAGGGAGATAACCCGATCAGGTAGACTAGTCCGTAGTACTTAAAGATAGATTTTATATAAAAAAACAGCGTCGCTAAACCGACCAGCCCATAGACGAACAAGGTCTTTATAAGGTGATTATGCAATCCGAGCTGCACTATAGCTTCGGCGTTTTGAAACTGGTGCAGGTATTGCCAATACTCATTGGCGTAGACCTCTGCCTCTATTAACCATCCATGTCCAATAGGATTATCGGCAAATAGCAATAAACCAAATAAAGCCAAGGGTAGCCGAGAAAAAGAAGATGAATTCTCTATACTTAATACCCGGATATCCAGAGCATTCATAAGCGCAGCATAAAATGTAGAGCCTATGCTAATAAAGGCAATACTGATCAGTGCAACAATAATTAATAATGATTTATTTTTGGTGTTAAAAAGAAAATGTAGGATATACAGCAACAGTATTCCAAAGAATATAGAGCGCGTACCGGTAGCGATAATAGCAAAGAATAAAACCCCTATAATGGTATAGCGAACTAAACGGGGAAATGGAAAAATGGTAGGATTATTATTTTGCCAAGAGATATAAAACAAGCCCCACACCAGTGCAATTTGATAACCTAAATGTATGGGAGAGTAAGATAATCCCCTGGCCCTAAACCGGTCATTGTATACTCCAAACCCTGAATCATTCTCTGCAATAACAGTCGCCACTCTATCGATACTCTGTATTGCATCTAATTGACTTTTTAGATCCCAGGCAAGTTGCAGATCAAAATATTGCAATATAGCTACAGTGCAGCTAAGTAAAATAACACCCGCGTAAAATATCACCACGGTTTTTTCGCCTATATATAAGCAGCAAAGCATCGTAAAAACTAGAATTAACGCAGGCTGTATAATCCACTTCAGTGAGTATAGTCCACTGGCAACTAAATCCAATGTATAAAATGAAGACATGAAAAATCCGATTAGACCGATGGATAATAAAGCCCAGAAATGGAAGTTTTTAAAAAAAATATAGGTAAAATTTGACCGGTATATAATCGATATATAGAGCACACCAAAAAATAAAATCAAGGTTCTTACCGGCAATCCTATTTCCCATTTTACGAGAAATACTGAGGCGAGCCAGAATAAAACAAAGAGACAGAATACTGGAATTTCAAAACGAACTGGGGAAACCGCCATTCACAGCCCCTCTTGAATACAGCCTGCAGAAGGGAAAGCAAGGGCTTTACGGTGGATACCCATGATATGAATAAGTGAGTATTTTTTGGTAACTTTTTCCTGTGCCGCACACCCTAAATTAAACCTGTCCAGTCGCTTTGATCTATTGATCGTATCAACTATTGCGCCCTCAGTGTAATTTGAGGTAATTAACCCATTGGTTTCGTCGTCAATTATCTCAGCGCAACTATAGTGTGGGCTTACAATGCAAGTACAGCAGGATGCCATCCCTTCCAGCAAGGCTTTGGGCATACCTTCAAAATTACTGACTAAGAAGAAATATTTATAGCCGGGTAATAATACTCGTATCTGCTCATTTGGCAGTACTCCTAGAAACCGGCAGTTCGCCGATATGTTTTTGGCATGTAATTCTAATCGTTGGCGCAGCTCCCCATCACCAACTATATCAATCGGTAAACTGCATTCAGCACAGGCCGATATCAGATTAAATAAATTCTTAACCGGGATCAAACGCCCGACAAAGACCCCTCGTTCTTGCCTTAATTCCCATTGCGCGCGCCGTTGTTTTATAATTCCGAAGGTGTCAATAAAGTTGGGGCAAACCTGCACATTTTTGGTTTTATTCGCATATTGGTAATCTTTTTTAGTACAGACCAGAGTATGACTAGAGTAACGAGTTAACAGCCTGTCCAGAGACCAGCTAAAGACAAGACGGGTAAACTGTTTACGATCCAAATGACGCCGCCACAGAGAATGTCCGTAACGATATACAAATCGTTTTTTTAGTAAGCACTGTGCAATTAGGCCTGTCCAAGCCCCGCTGGTTTGGTTATTAATCAGCACATTGGCTATCATGAAGTAACGCTTCATAGACAGCGGGCCAACTAAAGAATAGATGACTTTTCCAAGTTTATATTTAACCCAATAGGGGGCGGGAATCAATTGTACAGATCGTGATATTTCACCGCGTTGCTGTGCCTTAGTGAGAAGCTTTTGATCGGCATTATCATAGGTAAATAGCAATATTTTACCGGCAAGTTCACTGGACAAATAACTAGAAAACACCAGCATTTCTTTTTCTAGTATGCCCATTTGTTTCCACCTTGTTAAAGACATTCCCAGTGAAAAGATCATTAAAACCGTTTTAGCAGGTCCACTCATTCGTCTTTACTCTAGTTACAAGCTTACTTTGCGTTTCAAGCTTCTTAATTTTCTAATAACTGTTCTGACCACCTTGGGTGCATAAAACCGAAGAAATGAAATAAGAATCGCCTTGGCAATTTTTTCTTCCGATTTCCAAGTTCTGGCATGGTGCAGCGATAACGCTGCTAGAGAATACAGCGCCTGATGCCGGCGTTTCGTTACAGTAATACAGCCATCTCCTTCGTGACGATGAACTAACAGAGCCTGCAAACCAGCAAACTTAACCCCAGTCCTTAGTAACCTTAAATACACCTCATAATCTTGCGAATAATAGAAATCTTCGTTGTAACCGCCAAGTCTTTTAAATATATCTAACCGCACATGTAGTGCCGAATGCACTAATGTATTACGTTTAATTAAGCTCTCTTCTATGTCTTGATGTGTCTGGGGGACACTTAAACAATAACTATCACCCATTGCCATCTGCACTTTTGCCCCTCCAGTCACAAGGGACACATGGGGATTATTTTCAAAAAAAAACTGCACTTGTTCCAACCGTCCAGGAATAAAATAATCATCATCATCCAAACGACACAAGTACTTCCCCTTGCATTGAGCCAAGCCTATGTTTAAAGATCTAGTCAGACCGATATTCTTGCTATTAGTGATGATCACTATCCGATTTAACTCTGATGCTGACAAACTAGCCTCAAGGACTCGTTTTGCATTGAACTCTGGATTATCAATGACCAATACAACTTCTAAATAGCTGTAGTTATCAGAAAATACTGACTTAACCGAACGGGCAAGACTTCCAGCTCCTAACGAGCAAATGAGTACAGAAAAAACTACTAAGTGCTCATCGTATAGCACAACAATTCACCTTCTAAGTCACATGCCATTTGGAAATCACAAAGGCGATAGCTAGAACAGAAAACGATACAACAACCTAAACCCCGTTAAAGCAGAAACACACAGCCACTAATAAATGGAATCATGAAATATTATTACCAACTAACAATGCCTAGTAGCTTTGTTTATTCATTCATTCTAGATGAATTGAGTTTCGTCGTTGAGTAATTTTCTAACAGCCGTTTGAACGAAAAGTTGGATGGAATCAGGCTCAATAAATATTATTTATAAGAGAGTACTCTTTAACCGGATAAGTCATTAATATAGCGGCGTTTTGCAGGTGCTCAAATATTCAAGTTCATGCGAAACAATAACCAACAAGCTGATCGGGGGATTTTTGGTGATGGACGAGAGTGTGCAGATTAGAAGTTATACCTAGGCGTAATGGAGAATGGGGCTTGTGTGAAGTTAAATATTAACTCCCGAGCAACAGAGACTAACGACCCCGATTTTAAGGTAAAATTTGGTTAAACTTAAAGTATATTTTTCTGAGTTGGTAATTTCAAGCCATTCCAAAGACCAACTAAACAACAAATGAACAAGTCAACTGCGGGCCTAGCTTACAGGCAGTTTCGATGCGCTGGTATTGAATAATACATACCGATTGCCTCACTCTGTTTGATAGCCACCACAAGCAAGCGTAGTAACAAAACAGAAATTGGCGTTACTAAAATATTGTTTGTTAATTGAGAAGGATTCCTGAAAACTACTAGCCGACAATTCAATCTGCATTGAACACCTTTTCCCAGGCATCAAGAATGACTTCATTACTGTACTCTGATTTTACTTCCTTCAATACTATTTCAGCGTCAATATATTGTTTATTCGAAATCACAACAGGCAAATTAGTATTATCAAATGGCGTCACAAAATCAAAGCGACTCAGGTAGTCTCGGAAAAAATCTCCGTTTCTTATCAATACGTTAGCCCCAAAACCAACAGCATGGTAAAAGGCACCACTTACAATCATCGATTGATCTGTATGCGGTAGGACCACGTTCATTGTTCGGCAAATTAGAGAAGACAGTTCTGAATAATCCAGAAAGGACTTTGTCCATTGTACGCGCAAAGATCGATTTTTAATTATTTCGTTTAATTCGGCAATTAAAACCTCATCAGAGCACTTCCCCACCATGAGAAGGGGGACGGCCTCCGGCCAGAATTTTAATAACTCATCAAGGCCCTTATAACGCTTTACGATCCCAAAATATAAAAAGGGTATATTCCGTATAAATCTCGGGTCATTGTTTACATCCGGGTACAGCGGGTGAGGTACATAATAACTTTTGATTTTTTTTACAGGTCGATGGGTTACTTGGCAATCAGTAAATTTTCCTAACCAGAATAACATCCAACCATAAATCACCTTGGAATAAGTGTTATGTGGCCTGAAATTATGACGGACCCATATAACTTTATGAAATATTATCCTAATCAAAACCAACAATATCACCCCCTTTAGAAGCATAAATAGTTGATTGTGGCTCTTGTTTATACGATCTTCAAACCAATTAATGACGATGCAATCCTTTCTGGACACTAACATCACCAGTAACTTTACTAATGAAGTAGGCATACTCTTAACTTGGGCACCGCCTAATTCGAATACTGAACGACATGAGGTAAGGTATAAATTACCAGCTGTTTCTTTAGGGTACATATATATAACTCTTCGATCCTTCACTAGCCCCTCCGTATCCTTCCAGTCTAGACTAAATGAAGTTCGCTGCCATTTAAAACTTAAAAACTTGAAGTTGGAAGTTGGGGTTCACAAAAACTCATTATTAGTTGAGATGTTAGCTCACACTTTGTTCTCTGTTGGATAAATAAACTATGCATATTGGCGATATCATTCGCCATTCTTGATAGATATAGTTCAATTATTATGTTGAAGCCGGATAAAATCTACAATTTTTGGAAAAATTTTGTCGATTAACAATGTGCTGAATGTTACTTTACCTTGGTACGTTTTATATGCGTATCCAGTCATAACCTATTAGTTGTTTTTAGTCAGCACTAATTACTACACTGGGAGAGAAACAGATACTAATATTTTTTTGGTGTATTATTATCTGACTGATTAATTTTTTAAGTTTACTACCATAATACATTGCACAAGTTTATTTCCGAAAAATATAGAAGGTACCCTTTAGAATTTTAGTTTCAAATATTATTTACTGACAAAGTTCCTAGAAATAATATCGTATTATTAAAATAGGAGTAAAAATGAGGCTAGATAGATTAACGAAAAAAATTGCAATAAAGCAAATTTTTAAAATTGTTTCTTATTTACATTCCCTAAACGTTCTTCAATTGCATTCCGTAGTGGAGGCAAATCATTTAAGAAAATTATTGTCACATTATAAAGTAGATTGTGTGTTTGATGTCGGAGCAAATTTTGGGCAGTATGCAAATATGCTCAGAGAAAAATCCAATTATTCAGGGTTAATTATATCCTTTGAGCCAATTCCTGAAGCAGCAGCCGCGCTACGTCATCTCTCTAAAGATGATCCCTTATGGTGTGTAGAAGAATTAGCACTTTCAGACGCCACTGGTGAGCAAGTATTTAATATTATGAGTGGACACCAGTTTAGCTCTCTGAGTAAACCGAAACATGATGAAGTAAATATTTTCACAAAATCTAACAAAATTAGTCGTTCTTTAAAAGTGAAAACTGAATCTCTCGATAGGGCATTTAAAAGACTTGAAGAATCTCATAATTTCAAAGCACCTTTCTTAAAGATGGATACTCAAGGTTTTGACATTACAATAGCAAGGCATGGGGAGCAAATTATTCACAACTTTATAGGCTTGCAAAGCGAATTGGCGATAAAAAAGATATATACAGATTCCATAGACTATCGTGAGGCCATTACAATTTATGAACAGCTGGGTTTTTCACTCAGTGCTATTGTGCCAAACAATCAAGGACACTTCCCCAGGCTTATTGAAGCTGATTGCATTATGTTGAGAAATGACTTGCTGCATACCTAGCTTCCAGAAAATACTAGCGACTTTTAATTTGTTTTCAACTATAGAATAGTGAAGAAAATAGAATACACAAAAATTCAGATGTTGAATGAACTGTTTAGTGGAATTTAAATAACATAATTGGGGGGCAAATTAGGCATACGCAGTAAGCCCAAATCGATACAACAGAGCCCATTCTGGCCTGAATTCGCTCACGGCTCGCACCTGTCCGACCCTCACACCTCTTCTTTTAACTCACACCTCAAACCTGAACAACCTCACGCCTAATCTTTACAATCTCTCAATTCGATACTCGATATGCAAGAATCCCTGTGTTTTTTTTAACTACCGCCTTACGACTCGTGATTTTAATCGCGCCCGTAGCGATCTTCAAAACGCACAATATCATCCTCGCCAAGATAAGATCCCGATTGCACTTCAATGAATTCGAGAGGTATAACCCCGGGATTTTCTAGTGAATGAATAGTGCCTAAAGGAATATAGGTAGACTGGTTTTCGGTCAGTAAAATTTCTTTTTCACCAATAGTAATTTTGGCAGTACCGGAAACTACAATCCAGTGTTCAGCACGGTGGTGGTGCATTTGTACTGATAATTTAGCACCGGGAGCTACAGTGATACGCTTCACCTGGAAACGCTCACCATAATCAATAGAATCATATTTACCCCAAGGCCTGTAGACCTCTCGATGAATAGTCGCCTCAGGGCGCCCCTCTTTATTAAGGGCATTAACAATAGTTTTGACTTCTTGAGCTTTATCTTTGTGCGCAACTAAAACAGCATCTTTAGTATTAATGATAACTAAGTCAATAACACCTATGGTAGTGACCAACTTATCGCCGCTGATCACTAAGCTATTTTTGCTATCGATAGCCTTCACATCACCTCTGAAGGCGTTACCACTTTCATCTTTATCAGACACTTGCCAAAGTGCGGAAAAGCTACCTATATCATTCCACGCGGCTTCCAGCGGAACAACAACTACTTTTGCCTCAACCTCTGATCCATTATCCAAACCACATAAGGGCTCCATTACTGCATAATCAATAGACTCTTGGGGACAAGCACTAAAAGCTTCAACATCGACCCTTATAAAATCGTTATCAACCAGGCAATTATTCATAGACTTTTCACAAGCTTCATGAATATCCGGCCTGAATTGCATAAGGGCATCTAAATATCCGCTCGCCTTAAACATAAACATCCCACTATTCCAATAGTACTCACCTGAATTAACATAGCCCTGAGCAGTCTCTAAATCGGGCTTCTCGACAAACTTGTTAACCTTATAAACTATTGGCTCTGTCTGCACTTCTGCAACATCGGATTGACCACAAGTGACGGCAGTCCCCCTACGTACATAACCATAACCAGTTTCGGGCCCATCGGGCACAATCCCAAAAGTCACCATCTTGCCATCTAAAGCAAACTGATGGGCCGTTTTAACAGCATTCTGAAACGCCTCTACATCTCCAATCACATGATCCGCTGCTAATACTAAAAGAACAGGGTCATGATCTTCTTCTGCTGTTTGTTCAAGTAATGTAGAGTCGGCATCCGTCTTCTGCTTCTGCTTTTGAGTTTGAGTTTGAGTTTGAGTTTGAGTTTGAGTTTGAGT
>Ga0105356_10002974_pt1 | contig 16740 bp, 18 predicted proteins | sample GOMGulsemesocosm_3_FD_83502 | JGI IMG/M metagenome (GOLD analysis project Ga0105356, IMG submission 83502) | Methane-oxidizing microbial communities from mesocosms in the Gulf of Mexico - GOM9D Gulf of Mexico | ecosystem: Environmental > Aquatic > Marine > Cold seeps | place: Gulf of Mexico...
GCAAAGTCGGTAAAGTGCAGTGACAGTGTGCCGAGCAGGTAGATCAAGCTTTTGAACATAGGCTGTGGTGCTGGTTTGATAAAGATAAAATGACGATAGAATCAGTATAGGACTTTTAGAGAGTTTGCCTGATATGCGAGATAAAAAAGAGCGTTGAAAAACGCCAGATTTTAGCCACACTGAAGGATACTTTTAACAAATTTCATTCACGCAAGCGAAGGACGCATTATGGATATCAGCACGATTGTTGGTTTGGTGGTGATTGCCGCTTTGATTTTTTATGTGATCGGTATTTATAACAAACTGGTTTCACTGAAAAATCGTTATGAGAATGCCTTCGCGCAGATCGAAGTGCAGCTCAAGCGTCGCTACGACCTGATCCCCAATCTGGTGGAAACCGCCAAAGCTTATTTAAGTCATGAACGTGAAACGCTGGAGGCCGTTATTGGTGCACGTAATCAGGCTATGGCCGGTTTGAAAGCCGCCGCTGCGAATCCGGGAAGTGCTGTCGCTATGGGTGAACTGGCTGGTGCTGAAGGTTTGTTGGCTGGTGCGATGGGACGCTTTAATATGGTGATGGAGGCTTATCCCGACCTCAAAGCCAATCAGAATATGATGCAGCTGACTGAAGAGCTGACCAGCACCGAAAACAAGGTGGCGTTCTCCCGTCAGGCATTCAATGATTCTGTTACCGGCTATAACACTTTCCGTCAAAGCTTCCCTCCTGTGATTTTTGCACCCACCTTCGGGCATGGCACCGATGCTACGCTGCTGGAGTTTGAGGATAGCGTGGAAATTCAGAAAGCGCCGGAAGTTAAATTTTAATCTCTGTGGGTTATATTCCCCGAAGCTTGCTGCGTTACAAAATGTAGGTGTGATTTCAAGCGCACGTGTTCGGCTAAAGCCAAACCCACAGTGAGCTAATGCCTCACAGCGTTGCTGCGGGGTAGTCTATTTTACGAGAGCCAACCATGAATTTTTTTGAACATCAGGACCAAGCCCGTCGCAAAACTGGTCATTTGGTCATTTTGTTTGCGTTGGCAGTGGTCTTGCTAATTGCTCTCACGCAATTACTCGTGGTGGGCGTGCTGGCTTGGTTAAACGGCATTCCGTTAACGGAATGGCAATTGGCGGCGCAGTTCTTTTCCTGGTCAACTTTGCTCAAAATTGCCGGCGGCATCGGAGCTATTGTCCTGCTGGCTAGTTTCTATAAGCTGGCACAGCTTTCCAGTGGCGGCAAAGTAGTTGCCGAATCGCTCGGCGGGCGTCTTCTCAATATCAATAGTGATGATGCCGACGAACGTAAGTTGCTTAACGTGGTGCAGGAAATGGCCATCGCCTCCGGCAGCCCGGTTCCTCCTGTATATCTCATTGAAGAGGCGGGTATTAATGCCTTTGCAGCGGGATATAAATCCGTTGATGCGGTGATTGGTGTGACAAGAGGTTGCGTGCAGCAGCTCGATCGCGAGGAATTACAGGGCGTGATCGCTCACGAATTCAGCCATATCTTTAATGGCGATATGCGCCTCAATGTTCGTTTGATTGGCATTTTGCACGGTATTCTGGTGCTGGGCATGGTCGGTTATTTTATTCTGCGCAGCGTGTCGCGTACCGGTTATCGCAGCCGCTCCAGAAAAAACAGCAACGCTTTACCCTTTTTGGCGCTGGGTGCCGGCCTGATGGCGATTGGTTATACCGGTACGTTTTTCGGTAATTGGATCAAGGCGGCGGTCAGCCGACAACGTGAATTTTTGGCAGACTCTTCAGCGGTGCAATTCACCCGCAACCCAGCGGGCATTAGCGGAGCGCTGAAAAAAATTGGTGGTTTGAGTGCGGGTTCAGTCATCGAACATCCGCAGGCAGGTGAAATGAGCCACCTATTTTTTGGACAGGCCGTAAAACCCTTTTTCTCCAGACTGATGGCGACTCATCCGCCCTTATCCGAACGTATCTCGCGAATTGATCCGGCCTGGAATGGTCGCTTTGATGCGGCATCCAGTGCTTCATCAAAAAACGCTAATCGTGAACCGCAGGCTGATGCCGGTTTTTCAAATGCAGCGGCGACAGGTTTTGCACCAGCAACTGCTCCTGTTGTTGCAATGACCGCCAGCGACGAACTGTTGAATAGTATTGGCGGCACCGATGACAAACATGTGGATTATGCCCATAACCTGCTGGGCTCACTGCCTGAATCCGTACGCGATGCCGCCAGTGAACCCTATGGTGCGCGTGCGTTGGTGTATTGTTTGTTGCTCGATGATGACGAGGTCATCCGAGAAAAACAGTGGCAGCTGTTGAAGGAGAATGCCAATTCGGTGGTGTTCAGCTTTACCCGTCAGCTAAATATGAGTTTTGAAATGGATGCACAATATCGCCTTCCATTACTTGAGCTGAGCTTGCCAGCACTTAAACAACTAACTGATGAGCAATACGGCCAATTCCGCAAAAATGTTGTTTCGCTGATGCAAGCCGATGCACGTGTCGACCTGCATGAGTGGGCGATTTATCGTGTGCTGCTGCACCACTTGAGCCCAACAAAAACAAAACTGGCTGAGTTGGGTTCAATCCGTAGTTTGAAACTGGTGGGTAAAGCCTGCGGCCTATTGTTGTCGGCTATGGCTGAAGCCGGTGCCGATAATGACGAGTCAGCGCAGCAGAGTTTTGCCGCAGCGACAAATACGTTGGGATTACATCGCTTGCAGTTTGTTCGTCGTAAGGAATATGAACTTGCTGATTTATCTCGTGCCCTGCAGCAATTGTGTCGGCTGCAACCGCTCCAAAAACCGCGCTTGCTCAAGGCGCTGTGTACCTGTGTCAGTCATGACGGGGTGATCAAACCTGTTGAAGTAGAATTGATTCGCGCAATTGCCTTGAATTTGGATTGCCCTATGCCGCCGCTGGTGTTGGATTAGCGCGCCTTTCAGTTATTGTCTTTGTCCTGTTCGGGGCTGAAGCCAAGTTTTTGGGCGCGACGCTTCCACAGTTTGCGTGCCAGTTTTTGCATGTCTTCCACGCTGTCGCTCTCGTCCATAATTTCTAATCCGAGCAGTGTTTCAAAAATATCTTCCAGGGTGATAATACCCATCATGTGGCCGTATTCATCGACGACCAGCATCATGTGTGCTTGCTTTCGCATAAAGTCATCGAGTGCCTGAGACAGCGCCATGGAATCGAGTGTGACCAGGAGGTCTCGGCGATATTGCTTGAGCTGATTCTGGGTATTACCTTCGGCTTTGGCGGTCAACAGATCGCTACGCAATACAAAGCCATGAACTTCTTCGGAGCTTTCTTGATAGAGCGGGATACGTGAAAAATGATGCTGTTCCTGGCATTCAAAAAAGGTAGTAATGCTGGCGTCTTCTTCGGCGGAAAATACCACGGTTCGCGGCGTCATCACATCACTGACGTGAATATCTCGAAGCCGTAATAAATTCTTCATGATTTCCGATTCCTGCGGTGCCAGTTGCCCTTCTTTGGCGCTGACTTCGGCCATAGCAGCAAATTCATCGCGGTTAAGACCGTGCAGGTTAGGTTTGTCGGTGAATCGTTGAGTCATTTTTTGAGATAGTTTTACAAAGGGGTAAAGCAGGCGAATTAACCATTGCAAGGTGTACGCCGTCACTGGCGCCAGCTGTCGCCAATAATGAGCGCCTAATGTTTTAGGGATGATTTCTGAAAAGATCAGAATCATAAAAGTCAGAACGGCAGAGGTGATAGCTAGAGAAGCGCTGCCAAAAACAACAGCGGCTTGAGCGCCAACGCCAGCGGCGCCGACAGTATGGGCGATGGTGTTGAGCGTCAAAATTGCCGATAAGGGCTGGTCGATATCTTTTTTAAGTTTGCGCAGTAATGGTGCGGCGGGTTTGTTCTGTTGTTCAAGAAGGGCAATATGGGCGTTGGTGACACTGAGAATGACCGACTCCGCGATTGAGCAGAGGAAGGAAAAAACCAGTGCCGTTAAGGCATATACGATCAGCAATAGCATTGCTTTAGAAATCCTTTTTTTACCGGTATAGGGTCATCATACGCCTTCTGGTGTTGGCGATAAATTAACTGCACTACCGGCTTGCCTATGTCGCTGATAGCATTGAGAATCAGGAGGTTAATCAGAAGGATTGCTCGTCATGTTGCCCGTGTCACTGCCACGCCAATCGTTAGGTTTTTTCCCGACACCATTAATTGAATTACCTCGCCTGAGTGAAGCGCTGGGTGGGCCGCAGATTCTAATGAAACGCGACGACCTCACCGGCTTGGCATTGGGCGGTAATAAAACCCGCAAACTGGAATTTATCCTTGGTGAAGCGGTAGTGCAGGGTGCGGATTGCATCATTACCGCCGGTGCATCGCAATCCAATCATTGCCGCCAAACCGCGGCAGCCGCGGCGCAACTGGGGCTGGAATGTCATCTGGTGCTGGGTGGTGAAGCGCCTGCTGAAACTCAAGGCAACCTGCTGCTGGATGAATTGCTGGGTGCACGCATTCATTGGGCCGGAGGGCACCGCAAAGGCGAAGATATCCCTGCGCTGGCAGCACAACTTAAAGCAGCTGGTAAAAAGCCCTTTCTGGTGCCCTATGGCGGTTCTAATGAGTTAGGCGCCGCGGCCTTTGTTGACGCGTTGTGTGAATTGAAACAGCAGCTTGATGCGCAAAATCAGTCGCTCGGCCATATCATCTTTGCCTCCAGTTCCGGCGGTACACAGGCGGGTTTGATGGTGGCTAAAAAGCTGCTGGATTGGGATGTCGAGCTGGTAGGTATCAAAATTGATAAGCAAGAGCTTGAGGGGCAAAGCTTTGAGCAAATGGTTTTGGAATTGGCTAACTCAACAGGGCAGCTGCTGGGCGTTGATGCTAATTTTAGTCTGAGTGATGTTCAGCTTAATGCTGACTATCTAGGTGAGGGTTATGGCGAGGTTGGCGAAGCTGAACGTGAAGCGATTCGCCTGACTGCGCAACAGGAAGGTATATTGCTTGATCCGGTGTATACGGGGCGGGCGATGGCTGGTTTGATTGGATTGATTCGCGGCGACAAGATTGGTGCTGATAAACCAGTGTTATTTTGGCATACGGGTGGGGCGCCGGCGTTGTTTGCTTATGGGGAAGTGGTCTAGGTGTGGCAGTGTAAGCTTTATTGGCCGTTTTCGACCCATAAAAATTACCTCCCTTGTTAGTTAGTGTTTTATTTTGAATATCCAAAGCGCATAGTATTTAGAAGTCCAAAGGGAAATATACGACTAGCGGATGGCTGATGATATGGCTAATCAATGGATATTCAAAAGCGAAACTTACGATAACTGCAATTGCGCTGTGAATTGTGGTTGTCAGTTCAACTTGCCGAGCACCCATGGCTATTGTCAATCAGCCTTCGTCGGTCACATCGTTGAAGGTGATTTCAACGGTACGCCGCTTGTGGGGCTGAATTGGGCGGGGCTGTACAAGTGGCCTGGCGAAATTGCGGAGGGAAATGGCAAACGCCAGATTATTATCGACGAACGTGCCGATGAAGCTCAACGGGTCGCTCTGGAAACAATTATCTCAGGCGAAGCATGCGAACCACTGAGCAATTTGTTCTCCGTATTCGCGTCCACATGCTCGGAATTTTGCGAAACCTTGTTCCTGCCGATTGGCCTCGACGCGAACTTGGAACTCCGAACTGCAAGGGTTGATATACCAGGCATAATGAGGAGTATCGGAACACCGATAATCAACGAATTTAATGGCCAACCGTTTCACATTGCGCTGGCACGTCCTAGTGGCAGTTTCGAGTTTACTTACGCAGAAATTGGATTAGGTACGACCTCAGTGGTGGGAGATATGGAGATGGCGTTCGAAGATTCATGGGCCCATTTTTGTGTTCACCACTTCAATCAGGATGGGCTGATTCGCGAAAGATCAAGGCTCTCAGCATGGCTTGGCACATGAATGCCCGCTCCCGACCCTTTTCGGACATTTGCCCCCCGCCCCCGCACAAGGTGCGAGGGTTTTTGAAGGCTTTACAAGCGGTCTAGTGATGCTTTCTTGATTCAGATTTCTCAGCAAGTTGCTGGCGTTGATCCGACGTTAGAACCTTCGAAATATTCGCATTTGTTTCGGCGCGAAGAACTATTTTCTGAGCGATCAGGTTGGCTTGATCATTGGCCGCGTGACGGACGGCGTCTGCATCATATCTATTATTCATAGATAGAGCTCGCAGGGCTTCACGGCCTTCTTTGATTTCCTGATAAATGGCTTTCATTTGTGGTTTGGCTGCCGAGATGATGTCTTTAATTTCTGATTTTTGAGTGATGTTTAGATCAAGATTATGCAGTGCGCGGTTCATTCTTTTGAAACCGTCCCGCTCATGTTTTGAGTCTGACTGACGTTGCTCTTTATTACAGCCGTCGCGATCTGAGTGGTGATCGTTATTAGCGTAGGCGCTGCTGGCACCACCTAGAATTATGCCGCTGGCTGCGAGAGTTAAAAGTGCGATTGATAGTGTCTTTTTCATTTTGTTCTCCTTGATAGATGGGGTGTAAATATTGTGTGAACAGATATTAGCGAGTTCAATGCAAAGTTGGGTCAAAGCTGTGTAAAGTTATGTAAAGGTGCTTTTTTCCCTAGGGCGACTGACGTTTAATGTATGTAAATCTAACCGTGGATATAACGTATGGCCCGTCTTCTTATCGCTGATGATGATCAGGAATTGTGTGCATTGCTAACCGAGTACCTCGTTTCGGAAGATTTTGATGTTGAGTGCGTGCACGATGGCGAGCGAGCGGTAGAGCGTGTCTTGGCAGAGAGCTATGACTTAATGGTATTGGACATCATGATGCCAAAAATGAATGGTTTTGATGCCCTTCGGGAAGTGCGAAAGACACAGGGAATTCCTGTGCTGATGCTGACTGCGCGAGGTGATGATGTGGATCGCATTGTCGGACTGGAAATGGGGGCCGATGACTATTTGCCAAAACCCTGCAATCCTAGAGAGTTGGTGGCACGTATTAGGGCAATCTTACGCCGAGTGCAGTCTGTTGAAACGGATGCTGCAGCACAAACGCTAACTCTCATCATTGATGATGTTGAGGTACGACCTTCATCTCGAGAAGTTCTTGTTACAAACAGCCCTGTTGAACTCACTAGTACCGAATTTAGTGTGCTGGCTGTATTGATGCGCCAAGCCGGTGAGGTGGTGACTAAAAAGCAGCTAACCGAAGAAGTACTGGAACGTAAGTTAAGTCAGTATGACCGCAGTATGGATATGCACGTCAGCAATATTCGCCGTAAATTAGGTAAAACCCCTGCTGGTGATGAGCGAATTAAAACCATTCGTGGAGTGGGTTATCTTTACGTTAAAGCACAAGAATCAGGCGTTTCTTAGTGACTCAGGTGCTTAAAAAATTGCGCTTCAACACCATCTTCTGGAAGATCTTTATCTCATATTGGCTGGTGATGCTGATTCTCATAGCGACTACTTTTGTAGTGGTGACGCTATTTGCGGATCGTGACCGTTTGGAATGGGAAAGCCAGTTTTCAGCGCAGGCAAAAGCAAACACGATGGTGACGGTCTATGAACATGGTGGGGCAAAGGCCTTGTCACGCTGGCTGCAGCGACGAGATCGCGGGAGAACGAGTCGGATTTATTTGCTTAATGATAAGTCGGTAGATCTGCTTGATAAGCCAGTGCCTGACCAATTAAAACAGGCCTGGAGTGACGGGCGTGCGGAATATTTAGAAAATAATAGACCAAGACTTGTGCTTAAAGTCTTGGGGCAAGATGACCGGGTGTATTGGGTTGCCGGACTGAGGCCTCATGACCGCGCTAAACCGGGCTTTCCAGGTCGACGCTTGGTGCCATTCATTCCCTTTAAAGGGCTTTCAGTCTTATTGGCATTGCTGGTTACTGGCGCGATTAGTTATTTGTTGGCTCGAAATATAACGTCGCCAATACGCCAGTTGCAAACAGCAGCTCAACGTATGGCTGGAGGTGACTTGTCTGCCCGGGTCGCGAAAAACGTAGGAAAACGCCGGGATGAACTGGGTGAATTGGGGAGCGATTTTAATGGCATGGCTGAAGAAATTGACCGATTGCTGTCGACGCAACAACGTATTCTACGCGATGTCTCTCACGAGCTGAGAAGCCCTTTGGCACGTTTACAGATTGCTCTTGGATTAGCGCGAAAAGCAGCCGGTGACCTGTGTGAAAAAGATCATGACCGTATTGAAAAAGAAATAGTTCGCCTGGATGAGTTGATTGGTCAGGTTATCTCGCTGGTACGACTGGAGGATTCAGGTCAGGAGTTAAACACTTCAGGCGTTCAGTTAAGCGCTGTGCTTGCTGCGATTGTTGATGATGCTAATTTTGAAGCTGCTTCGCATAATAAGCGGGTAGAGCTAGAGGCTGAAACGGATGTTGAAATTCAGGCTGATGCGGAATTGTTACACAGTGGCCTGGAAAATGTTGTTCGCAACGCTGTTGCTTATACCGCTGAAAACACGGTAGTCAGTGTGAAACTGACTGTCGATGAAGCGCACTACATCATTGCCGTGATTGATCAGGGGCCCGGTGTTTCAGAGTCGGCACTAACTTCCCTGTTTGAGCCTTTTTATCGCGAAGCTGCAGCAAGAGATAGAGCCAGTGGGGGCTATGGCTTGGGTTTAGCCATTGCGCAGCGCGCAATCCGTTTGCACGGGGGCGACATTATTGCTCGAAACAATGTTAGCGGTGGTCTTGAAATTGAGATAACTTTGCCACGCTGAACCTATAGAAAAGCATCTGCTTTATAAAAGAACATATGGGGAAAATGTATGTAAATCGCCACGTGCCCATACGCGAAAAATACTGTATAAAAAAGATAAACCTAGTTGGCCCTACCAAGTGGCAGGTGAGCGATTTTATGCGGGCGTTATGCATTGTGGCCACGGCTCACTTTACCCGGAAACAAGGACGTATTATCCATACAATAGGCTCGTGTGGGACTCCGTTCTTGCCTCACACCCTAAGCGTTATGTGTTCCTAGAGAATCACTATGAGCGAAGTTAAATTTTCAAAAGAAGAAAAAGAACGAATAGTGCAAAAGGTCAAAATGTATTTTAATGATGAACTTGATCAAGACATTGGTGGTTTTGATGCAGAGTTTTTAATTGATTTTTTTGCAAGTGAAATAGGTGCCTCTTTTTATAATCAAGGGCTCAACGATGCTCAAGTACTTTTTACAGAAAAAGTAGAAGAACTTGGATATTTAGTTCAGGAATTAGAAAAACAAACGGACTATCAAAAGTAGCCGATAGAATTTATGTCTGGCCATATTAAAAGCACACAACCAACCAATCAAGTACGCTCCCTGCGGTCGCCGGATGCTCGTTGAGTGACTGTTATTGGCACATAACGGACAGTCAGGTAAAAGCCAATTTATTGATTACTGCTCCGCCCGCGTAAACACCCATTCATTCTCCGATGATTGCTTGGCTTCAAACTGGTAGCCCGCCACATCAAAATCCTTTAACGCTTCGGCGTGATCAATTTGGTTGTCAATCATATAACGCACCATCAAGCCGCGGGCTTTTTTGGCGTAGAAGCTGATAATTTTCTGTACGCCGTTTTTAGTGTCTTTGAATACGGGGGTGATGATGCGGGCATTGAGCTTCTTTGGCTGTACTGATTTAAAATACTCGTTGGAGGCCAGATTAATCAGTACGTCGTTTTGCCCTAGTTCATTGTTGAGGGAGTCGGTGATTTTGTCGCCCCAGAATTGATACAAATCCTTGCCGCGTGTATTGCTGAGTTTGGTGCCCATTTCCAGCCGGTAGGGCTGAATTAAATCCAGTGGTTTTATGATGCCGTACAGACCGGACAATATACGCAGATGTTGCTGGGCGTATTCGTCCTGCTTGGCTGTCAGGGTTTCGGCATCGAGTCCGGTATAAACGTCGCCCTTAAAGGCGAGTAGAGCTTGTTTGGCGTTTTCTGGCGTAAAAGGTAGTGACCAGGTTTCATAGCGGGTGCTGTTCAGTACAGCGAGCTTGTCGCTGATTTTCATCAGCTTGGCGATGTCGGCCGGTGCCAGCTCACGCATACGCTCAACCAATACCTGTGAATCCTCCAGAAAGCTCGGAGTGCTGGCAATGTGGGTGCGAGCAGGCGTTTCAAAGTCGAGGGTTTTGGCGGGCGAAATAACAACAAGCATGATGATTCCAGTGACGATTCAGGTTAAGGCGGATATTCTAGCGTAAAACGACACTAGCTTAATATATTAAGCTAGTGTCGTACCGGACTTGATCTGGTATCCATTAATGTAGTTAAAGCTGTGGATTCCGGCCTGCGCCGAAATGACGGTTTTTTTGGTTTATGGGTGTAATTGAATGTATCAAATTGTTGTTTATGTGCCGGTATCTCATCTTGAGTTGGTAAAGGAGGCTTTATTTAAAGCCGGTGCAGGCAAGATTGGTGATTACGACAGTTGTGCTTGGCAAACATTAGGGAAGGGGCAGTTTCGGCCGTTAGAGGGTAGCACGCCTTTTATCGGTCAAACCGGTAACGTTGAGGTAGTAGATGAATATCGGGTAGAGCTGGTGTGTAAAAAAGCTGTTTTGAAAACGGCGGTTGCAGCGATGATTGCTGCGCATCCTTATGAGGAACCGGCTTATTCGGTGTGGCCGTTAGCCAATTTCGAGCACTTATAACAGCGTATAGAGTTTAATTTCCAGATTTTGGGAAGCGGCGGTGTTGGGTGATATCCAACATGCGTTGTGGGAATTCGCCCTTTTTTACATCGTGATAATAAAGCTCCAGCGTTTTACGCATCACTTCAAAGGCAAGATCATCCCAAGGAATATCCTGTTCTTCAAACAGTTCGGTTTCCAGTGATTCAATGCCAGGGCCGAAGTTAAGGTTCTTTAATTCGCCGCGAAAAATCATATAGACCTGATTGATTTTTGGCAGGTTGAAAATGGCGTATAGACCTTCGGATTCCACCTCAGCTTGCGCTTCTTCCCAGGTTTCTCGTAGTGCAGCTTGCAGCGTTGTTTCGCCGTTTTCCATAAAACCACCGGGCAGTGTCCATAAACCATAACGTGGTTCGATAGCGCGTTTGCACAGTAAAACTTTGCCTTTATAGGTGGGTAGGCATCCGGCTATAATGCGCGGGTTTTGGTAGTGAATGGCGCCGCAGCTATCGCATACATAGCGAGGGCGGTCATCACCTTCGGGAATGCGCTGGGTTACGGGTTGTCCACAGTCACTACAGTAATTCATTTAGCCAGCCTGGGTTTTTGATTAAATCGAGTTTGCAATTAAAGCATAAACTTTGAGGCTAAATAATATAACGGTTTTCTTTTTATTGTTTGGAGTTTGATGTGTCTGGTAATGATTCAACAGTGGCTTCGCCTTGTATCGGAATGTGCGATTTGTTTGATGGTGTCTGTATGGGCTGTTTTCGTGATATTTATGAAATCAGTGATTGGCACGATATGAACGACGAGAAACGCAAGAAGGTTTTGGCTGAGCTTGAGAGGCGAGGTAAAGAAATTAAGGCTGCGAACGCGCAATTATAATTTGGCGATCCTCATTCTGGATGAACTTTTCTTGAGATTCTTGTATGTCTGAGACATATCTAAAAATTGCTTCACCCTGTGTCAGCTTATGCTGTCTGGATGAGGGTGATGTGTGTATGGGCTGTTTGCGACACATTGATGAAATCACCGGCTGGCACGGCATGAATGATGAGCAGCGACGTGACTTGCTGGTTGTGCTTGAACAGCGGCGGGAGTTGGCTGGGCCGCCAAAATACCGTTAAATATATTTGATAAAAAAGGGGAGCGTAAAGCTCCCCTTTTTTATGGTTTGATTATTCGTGATCAATTGATGAAGACAGGATCGAAACCCATAACCCAGACAATGATCAATGCAATGACCAATACCACGCCTAACACGAGCCCCATCGTTAGAATGGCGCTGGAAAACATCACGCCCCGTTCTTTGGGAATATCAAAAACGATGGGTACACCGGCATAGAGTAAGTAGGCTGAATAAGAGCCAGCGACAATCAATGATAATAGAATCAACCAGATGGTTGGATATACCGCAAATACACTCAGTATTAATAGCGGCATCGCAATGTAGGTTGCTAGTGCCAGACCGCTCAGCTTGCGTTTACACAGATCGGTATAGGTCTCACGCATCCAGTCAATAGCGCGTCCAAGAATGTAAATTTCGGCAATAATACCAATATAAATCAGCGCACAAAGGGAAAGTGTACTGCCTGTGGTCATGCGTGTGATATCGCCGCCGCCAATGCGCCAGCCAGTCATGGTTGAGCCAATATATACGGATATAGGCGGTATGGCCGCAAGTATCAGTATGTAGATAATGTACATAGATGGACGATCAGCCTGCTCCTTTTGGATGAGCTGGAATTCTTCGCGAGGGTGGGCGAACAGGCCCCAAACATGACTCAGTAACACGGCATTACTCCTTGATCTAGTTTGGGCTCAGCAGGGCTGGGCCAAGATAGTATTGCAAGCTGTAAAATGCGTCGGGACAAGGCCATAAACTCATTGGCCACGTCTTATATATGCCGCAATGAGTGTGGCCTGTCAACAATGACTTGGCTTTGATGCTCATAAAGCCTGGTAAGTGTCAATTATCAGGATCAAGTGGGAGCAATTTTTGTGTGTTCCCGATCTCTGTAATACGGGCGGTTTTGATAATGTTGTCTTTAGTTTGCAGGGTTTCGAAATAAAAATTACTTATTTTGAAGCACACGCTGGCATCGGGAATGGATTCCAGTGATTCCATGATTAGGCCGTTCAGGGTCTTAGGGCCTTCGGTGGGCAGGCTCCAGCCAAGAATCTTGTTCAGGTCACGGATGCTGGCGCTGCCATCAATGATAAAAGAGCCGTCGTCCTGTGGATGAATATCCTTACTACTGGCGGCGGCGTCGGTGGTAAATTCACCAACAATTTCCTCAAGGATATCTTCCAGCGTGGCAATGCCCTGAACGTCGCCGTATTCATTGACGACTAGACCGATACGACGTTTTTCGTGTTGGAAATTCAGTAACTGGGTGTTGAGGGGGGTGCTTTCAGGAATGAAGTAGGGCTCGCGAGTGGTTTGCACAAGAGCGGCCTTGGTCCTCTCCTCCTCGGTTAAAAAACGTGCCGCGTTACGCAGGTGTAAAATGCCACAGATGTTATTGATGTCGCTGGTGTAAACGGGCAGGCGGGTATGCTGGCTGGCGCGAATCTGCTCAATAATTTCGTCCATGCTGTCATCTAGGTCAATGCCAGTCACTTCGTTGCGTGGAATCATGATGTCTTCCACGGTGACTTTTTCCAGATCGAGAATACTAAGAAGCATGCTTTGGTGGCGATCCGGGATCAGTGCACCCGCTTCATGCACGATGGTGCGTAACTCGTCCTGTGTCAGGTTGTCGGCGGCATCGGCATCAATGCGCACGCCTAACAGGCTTAGCAGTAGATTGGCAACGTGGTTAACCAGCCAAACCAGCGGGTAAAAAATAAACAGCAGAGGCCTTAGAATAAAAGCGGCTGGGAAGGCGATACGTTCCGGGTGTAGTGCAGCGAGTGTTTTTGGTGTCACTTCGGAAAAAATCAGGATTACCAGTGTTAGCAGGCCGGTGGCGATAGCAACACCAGCGTCTCCCCACAGGCGAATGGCGATAACGGTCGCCAGTGACGAGGCGGCGATGTTTACGAAGTTGTTGCCGATCAGAATTAGTCCGATCAGGCGATCCGGGCGTTTTAGCAGATTGCTGGCCAGTGTGGCGCCGCGGTGCTTGTGTTTAACGAGATGCTTCAACCGGTAACGGTTGAGCGCCATCATGCTGGTCTCGGAGCTGGAAAAAAAGCCGGAGAGTATGATCAGTAGCAGCAGTACCGAGAATAGTATGCTGAGGGGTATGTCGTCCAAGAAGAGGGTGACCGTTTATTGTTAGGGAGGTTAGTTTTATGCTGGTGGTGAAAAATGTCAAGCGCTCGGCTTGGGCTGTAGCTCTAACCGAGAATGACTTCCAGTACCAGTTTGGAGCCAAAGAACGCCAGCATCAGTAAAATATAGCCACCACCGGTCCAGCGAATAGCAGTCGTGCCGCGCCAGCCAAGTAGATGGCGGCCGACTAATAGTGTGGAGAACAGGCACCAGGCAACAATCGATAAAATGGTTTTGTGTACCAGGTGTTGAGCAAACATGTCATCAATAAAAAAGATGCCGGTAAGAATGGCAATGCTTAATAGCACCACGCCGATCCAAATCAGCTCAAATAATAGCTGCTCCATGACCTGTAGCGCGGGTAGGCGCATGATCAGGCCGTTGGTTTTATGATGACGCAGGTGATGATCCTGGAGCGCCAACAGTGTTGCTTGTATTGCTGCGATAGTTAATACGCTGTAAGCAAAAATAGACAGTAATATGTGACTGCTCAGGTGTGGTGATAATTGCTGAAAGGCTTTGCCCGCTTCGCCGTTGAATGCCATCAGAAGTGTTGCGCTGAGGCCCATGGCGGCAATTGGATAAACACCGATAAACAGGTTTTGCAGGGGTTTACGGATGCCGCTCAGGGTGATCAGTACCGCCATGATCCAGCCAATCAGTGAAGCAATACCATAAAAGCCCAGGTTTAGTCCGGCATCACTGCTGTAGAGTGTGCCGTTGAAGCTGAATATATGGCAGACGAGCGCCACAGCGCCAAGCAGCAAGACTTTGTTTCTGTTGGATTTGTAGCGGCCTTTAAGTGAAAAGTATTGTAGAATTGCGGCGCCAAGATAAAAGGCGATGGCAATGATTCCAAAAATTGTTGCTGTCATGGGGTTTGAGGGGTATCAACTCCGCTGCGGTAGGATTACTTTTCTTGGCTGTGTTTAAGGTAACGAATTTATTGTATTTCCTGCTAAAATTCCACATTCGATCGATTTAATTAATGTTTTAATGTTAATCAGCTTACAGACGGTGTTAAGAAATGTTTGATAATTTGACCAATCGCCTTACCGGCGCAATGCGCAAGGTAAGTGGCAAGGCGAAACTCAGTGATGACAATATTAAGAATACCCTGCGTGAAGTACGCAAGGCATTGTTGGAGGCAGATGTTGCGCTGCCCGTTGTTAAAGCATTCGTTGAGCAGGTCAGAAAGCGTGCGGTTGGTCAGGAGGTTAAACGTAGCCTGACGCCTGGCCAAGAACTGATCAAAGTTGTTCAGAGCGAACTTGAAAAGGTCATGGGTGAGTACAGTGAAGAGCTGAACCTCTCCGCTCAACCACCTGCAGTGATTTTGGTTGCGGGCCTGCAGGGTGCGGGTAAAACCACGTCGGTTGGTAAGTTGGCGCGTTTTTTGCGAGAACGTCACGGTAAAAAAGTGACGGTAGCCAGTGCCGATGTCTATCGTCCAGCGGCAATCAAACAGCTGGAAACGCTGGCCACTGAAGTTGAAGTAGACTTTTTCCCAAGCAGTGCCGATCAGAAGCCAATTGATATCGCCAATGCCGCGATTGAGCATGCCCGTTTGAGTTATGCGGATGTGCTGATTCTTGATACCGCAGGTCGTTTGCATATCGATGAAGATATGATGCATGAAATTAAAGACCTTCATGCCGCTATTGATCCAGTGGAAACGCTGTTCGTAGTTGATGCCATGACCGGTCAGGATGCTGCTAATACAGCAAAAGTTTTCAATGATGCTTTGCCGCTGACCGGTGTGATTCTGACCAAGGCTGACGGTGATTCACGTGGTGGTGCGGCGTTGTCGGTGCGTCATATTACCGGCAAGCCAATTAAATTTATGGGCATGGGTGAAAAAACCGATGCTCTGGAGCCGTTTTATCCTGATCGTGTAGCATCCCGAATTCTGGATATGGGTGACGTACTTAGCTTGATTGAAGAAGCTGAGCGCAAGATTGATAAAGATAAAGCTGAGAAATTTGCCAATAAGGTTAAAAAAGGTAAGAAGTTTGATCTGGCGGATTTTCGTGATCAGCTCCAGCAAATGCAAAACATGGGTGGTTTGTCCGGTGTGATGAGCAAATTGCCAGGCATGTCACAGATGCAGAATGCGGCTGCCGAGCAGATGGGTGAAAAAACGCTTAAACAAATGGATGCCATGATTGGTTCCATGACACCTAAAGAACGTCGTAATCCTGATTCGATTGATAATTCGCGCAAACGTCGTATTACTGCCGGTTCTGGTACTGAAATTCAGGACATTAATCGTCTGCTGAAACAACACAAGCAGATGCAGAAAATGATGAAGAAAATGAGCAAGAAGGGCGGTATGGCCAACATGATGCGTGGCATGGGTAATATGATGCCGCCGGGTGGTATGCCGCCGCGTTAATTTTTGTGGGCGATCTGCGGTGTTTGCCTACATGGATGTAGGTAGTAGGGCAACGCAGGACGCCAAAGCCGAAAAGCCTTTGCAAATGCTACAGCATTCGCTGCAGGCTTTGCCTTGCAGCTCATCCCGCAAAAATAACGAAACGCTTCAGTTAACCCCCTTCTTAATAATGTGGAATTCCTGAAAAATCAGGGTGTTCACATTGCTTTAGTTTTGGCGTAGAATACGCGCCTTTTTACCGTCGATAGGCTTAACGGCTCAATTGGCACACGAACGGAACCGCTTTTGGTTCCACAACCGTGGGTGATATCAAAGCCCACCTGGATTAAGGAAACGATATGGTAGTTATCAGATTGTCTCGTGGCGGCTCCAAGAAGCGTCCATTTTATCATTTGACTGTTGCAGATCAGCGTAGAGCTCGCGA
>Ga0105356_10002975_pt1 | contig 16735 bp, 11 predicted proteins | sample GOMGulsemesocosm_3_FD_83502 | JGI IMG/M metagenome (GOLD analysis project Ga0105356, IMG submission 83502) | Methane-oxidizing microbial communities from mesocosms in the Gulf of Mexico - GOM9D Gulf of Mexico | ecosystem: Environmental > Aquatic > Marine > Cold seeps | place: Gulf of Mexico...
GATTTCTACTTCGTCTGCTAATTTTCCTTTAAATGGACTTTCAGAAAGTGTGGGGATTAAATTGGGAAATACAGGGAATCCAGATTTGACATGGGAAACTACGAAACAAACAAATGTTGGAGTCGATTTTTCTTTTTTAAACGGAAGATTGAATTTTGGTGCTGATGCTTACAAGAAAAATACTACAGACCTTCTTTTGGCTGTACCAATTCCTGGATTTGAAGGTGGTGGTAGCGTGTTGAAGAATATTGGAGAAGTTTCAAATACAGGATTTGAATTGAATTTAACTGGAACTATTATTAGCAATGAAAAATTAAGTTGGACTTCTTCTTTTAATTTCACAAAGAATAAAAATAAAGTAGAGCAACTGTCCGAAGGACAAACACAAATTATAGTAAATCCAGTGGGGTCAATTTCTAATTCTGTTGGAGGAACTGGGATAATTAAAGTAGGAGATCCTTTGGGACAGTTTTATGGAGCTACATTTTTAGGAACTTACAAAACAGGTGAAGCTGGAGGAACTCCAGGGGCAGCTAAATATCTTAGAGATGGCAACGGAGATTTAGTTTTAGATGTAATTGGAAATGGAACTCCAGATTTTACTTGGGGATTTAATAATACGGTTACTTATGGTGATTTTGATTTGAATGTATTGGTAGTTGGATCACAAGGGTTTGATGTATTAAACCTTACGAGAGCTCAAATATCACTTCCAGGAGGGAATGTTAATAATGCAACTATTGGAGAATTTAGAAATAGATGGACAGCCGGTAATCAGACTGATATTCCTGCTTCAGGAAACAATTTTGTAAACTCTACAAGGTATGTTGAGGATGGTAGTTTCCTTAGGTTAAGTAATGTTGCTCTAGGGTATAATATAAATGACTTGAAAGGGATTACTTCTCTTAGAATTTATGCAAGTGCACAAAACTTGTTAACGATTAGTTCTTATAAAGGATTTGATCCTGAAGCTAGTTCTACAAGTACTTCTAGTGATTCCGGATCATCAATTGACTGGGGAGCTTTTCCAAATCCTAGAACATTTACGATAGGATTAAATATTGGATTTTAATTACGAATAAAAACTTTAAGAGATCATGAAAAAATATTTAAAATTAAAAGCAAGGGGAATTACAATTATTGTCCTATGTATAATGGCATTGTTTACGAGTTGCGTCGATTTAAAAGAAGATGTTGCAGCTGCTCGATTGGATCCATCTAATTTAAATTCAAAAGAAGCTTTAGAGGCATCAATAACAGGAGCGTATAAGGCTGTTGGAGAATCTGCAAAGTGGGCGCAATTTTGGATAAATTCTTTTGGAGGAGATGATCTTACTACGCATAGTGGTAAGAATAAGATTGCTTTTAGAGAAGCAGATAGAAGAACATTGACAAGTGCATCTGCAAGAATAAACACGGCTTATGAAGCGTCTTATAAAATTATAAAAGCTGTAAATAATATTATAGAAAATAAAGACAACTTTGTTGATATTGATACAGATGCTATCAATGCAATGGTAGGTGAAGCTTATTTTCTACGAGCATTTTCATATTTTCACTTGACACGTACTTTTGGAAAAGTACCTTTAAACTTAACTGTTGAAATAGAAGCAGACCTAGGTTTGTCTGATATTATTGATATCTACCAACAAATAGAATCGGATCTTTTGGTGGCTGTAAGTTTATTACCTGCGAAATATCCTGGTGTAAATGCGGCGATTAGACCAAGCAACGGATCTGCTAGAGCTATGTTGGCTAAGTTATATCTTCATTGGGCAGGTTGGCCATTGAAAGATGCTTCTAAGTATGCCTTGGCAGCTTCAAGTGCTAAAATAGTTATAGACAATGCAGCAACACATGGGTTTGCATTGGTGCCAGATATGAATACTTTATGGTCTGTTGATGATGCAAATAGATTGAACTCTGAGATTGTTTGGGCAGCAGCCCATTGTGTAGGATGTGGAAATTCTTACGCGAATAGACATACAGGGAAGTTAGGGTATTCTTCTTCTGTTGGTGGATGGAATGAAATATTTGCTGAAATAAAATTCATGGAAGATTTTCCAGCGGGAGCAAGAAAAGATGCAACGTACGTGTTAGAAGGGAAGTTAAAGAAGGATGATTCTGATGGAACCCATAAGAAAAATGACATTGTCAATTGGAGAGTCTTCGATGATGAAGCGCATCCAAGTTTTAAAAAGGTTACAGGGCACTTATCTGAAATTTCAACAGGAAACTCGCTTACAGGTATGACAACGTATTTTATGAGGTATGCAGATTTGTTATTGATGTATGCTGAAGCTGAAGGAAGATCAGGAGGTAATTCTGCAGATGCTTGGGAAGCTCTCAATAAGGTTAGAAGAAGAGCGAATGCTTTGCCAGTAAATACACCAGATGCTGCTGTAGATTTAACAAGTGGAGATTTGGCTGAATTGGCCTTTACAGAAAGAAAATGGGAACTTGCAGGTGAATATATAAGATGGGGAGATCTAGTAAGAATGGAAAGAGTAGCTGCTGCTTTGGCAAACAGGTCTACTGAAGAATTGGTAGGGCCGATTGAAGGAGATACATCTCCTGCTAATTATTTTTCACCATTGCCACAGTCTGAATTGGATAAGACATCTTTTTAGGATACTAAATAAAAGTTATTTTAAAATGAATGATAAGCCTCCAAAGATTACTTTGGAGGTTTTTTGTATATTTTTCTAAAATCAAAATAATGAAGAAATATTTATACATTTTTGGTCTGTTTGTGTGTGTATTGCTTTTTAGTACTACTTGTAGCAAATATGGGAAAGGAATAAAAAAAGAAATAAGTCTTTTTGAACAAATTCCTGAAAAAATATCTGGAATAGATTTTTCAAATACTTTGGTCGAATCTTCAGAATTTCATTATTATAAATATATTTATTCTTATAATGGAGCAGGTGTGGCCACAGCAGATTTTAACAATGATGGTTTGGTAGATTTATTTTTTACAGCGAATACTTCTCAAAATAAAATTTATTTAAATAAAGGGGACTTCGTGTTTGAAGATATTACAAAGAATTCGGGGATTTCAAAAATAGAAGGGTTTGATATGGGAGTTTCTGTAGCCGATATAAATAATGATGGCTATTTGGATATTTATATATGTAGAGCGGGATGGTATGAGGAGGATACCAAGCTGGCAAATCTACTTTATATTAATAATGGGGATCTAACATTTACAGAGCAGGCTGAGGTATATGGTTTGGCAGATAAGAACAGGTCAATTGCTGCTACATTTTTTGATTATGATAATGATGGAGATTTGGATGTATATGTTGCAAACAGTCCTGTGGTTTCAGGTCGAACACAAGAAATAATTAGATTTTCAGAAATTCAAAATAGTCAGAGTACACTAGTTTTAAAAGGTAGTGATAGATTGTATGAAAATAATGGAAAAGGTTTTTTTAACGATGTTTCAAAAGAAGCAGGTATAGTACCTGATATTGGTTTTGGCTTGAATCCACAAGTCGGAGATTTAAATAACGATGGTTGGCTAGATATTTATGTAAGTAATGATTTTGAGATGCCAGATTTTGCCTATATAAATAATGGTGATGGTACTTTTTCGGATAAAAAGGATACCATGTTCAAGCACATTTCTTTCTATAGTATGGGGGGAGATATTGCGGATGTAAATAATGATGGCCTTTATGATTTATCTACAATGGATATGAATCCTGAGGATTATATAAGGTCAAAAACAACCATGTCTATGACTTCTACAGACAAATTTGCAAAAATGGTTGCAAATGGGTACCATTATCAATACATGCACAACATGCTTCATTTGAACACTGGGAATGGAAGTTTTAGTGAAATTTCAAACATGGCTGGTGTTGCAAATACAGATTGGAGCTGGTCAAGTTTGTTTGCTGATTTTGACCTTGATGGCTACAACGATATGTATATTTCAAATGGTATTTATCGAGATGTTTTGGATAAGGACGCCAATAAAAAAATACAAAATAGAGCTAGAAGCAAGGGGCGTAAGCCAACTGAAAAAGATTTTTTTGAATACACACAAATGCTTCCTCAACAAAAAAAAGAGAATTATTTTTTCAAGAACAAAGGCAACCTTATGTTTGAAGATGTCACTAGAAATTGGGGAACCAAGATAGCATCATTTTCTAATGGAGCGTCTTATGCAGATTTGGACAATGACGGAGATTTGGATCTTGTTATAAACAATATAAATGAAACAGCTACACTTTTAAAAAACAATGCTATTGAATTGCAGAAGGGAAGTTTCTTACAGTTTGAATTTTCTGGGCCTGAAAAAAATAATTTTGGAGTAGGAGTTCATGTAAAATTAGTCTTTGAAGACGGAAGTATCCAAACGCGGCAGTTGATAAATTCTAGAGGTTATTTATCAACGGTTTCTAATAAATTACATTTTGGTATTGCTGAAAGCATGAAGTTGGTAAAAGTTGTAATTCATTGGCCAGATAAGAAATCCCAAGAAATATATAATATTGAATTGAATCAATTAACTCATGTGAAATATGAGGATGCCAAAAAAGAAGAAAATATAAAAACAGTTAGAACAAATGAACAATTATTTAAAGAAGTAGTATTTGATTATAAACACAAGGACACCATTTTTAATGATTATCAAATTCAATTATTATTGCCTCATAAGTTATCACAACTAGGGCCTGCAATTGCAAAAGGAGATATTAACAAAGATGGAATAGATGATTTGTTTTTAGGAGGCGCGTGTCTGCAAGAAGGGATGATTTTGGTAGGAATGCCATCTGGAAAGTTTAAAAAAACACAAATCCAAGATATAGCTTTAGACAATAGGTACGAGGATATAGCTGCTTTGTTTTTTGATGCTGATAACGATGGAGATGATGATTTGTATGTGGTAAGTGGAAGTTATGAGTTTTATATTGGTTCAAAATACTTACAAGATCGCCTTTATATAAATGATGGAAAAGGAGGTTTCGACAAATGTGAAAGCTGTTTACCAAAATTTAATTCAGCTGGATCTGTTGTAACTTCTTCGGATTTTGATAATGATGGAGATCTAGATCTTTTCATAGGAGGAAGATTGATTCCAGGACGCTATCCTTATGCCCCGAAAAGCTACTTACTAATGAATAATAAGGGTGTTTTTTCAATTGAAACAAAAGTTATAGCTCCTGAATTGGAGAGAATTGGTATGGTGACAGATGCCGTATGGAATGATATTGATGATGATGCTGATTTGGATTTAATTGTCACAGGTGAATGGATGGGAATTGAAGTTTTTGAAAATAAATTAGGAGTGTTGAAAAAATCAAATCAATATAAAGAATTATCAAATGCAAAAGGATGGTGGAATAAAATTTATATAGCAGATATAGATAAGGATGGAAGGAAGGATATTGTAGCTGGGAATTTAGGCTTGAATTCTAAGCTACAAGCTTCAAAAGAAAAACCGCTTCGAATTTATACGAAGGATTTTGACGAAAATGGAACAGAAGATATTTTTTTGGTAAAAGATTACAAAGGGAAACAAGTACCAATAAGAGGTAAAAGTTGTACTGCGGAACAGATGCCATATTTGCAAGATAAAATAAAAACATATAATGATTTTGCTAATAGAGATCTAACAGAGATTATTGGAAATAAAATTGAATCTGCGCTTTATATGGAGGTAAGAGAGTTTAAGTCGGGTGTTTTCTATAACAAAGGAAATCGAGTATTTTCATTTCAACCATTTTCTAATGAAGTTCAAAAATCTCCAATCAATAGTATTTTATACAAGGATTTTGATGCAGATGGAATTAGAGATTTATTACTTGCAGGGAATAACTATATGTCAGAGATAGAAACAACCAGAGCAGATGCAGGTGTTGGTTCTTTATTGAAAGGAAGAGATGATGGTTTGTTTGAATATATTCCTAATAGAATTCATGGTTTTTATGCAGATAGAGATGTTCGGAATATGTCATTATTCAATGGGGTATTTGGTGAGTATTTGATTGTTATTAATAATAATAATACGCATCAAGTTTATACTTTAGATAAATAACGTAGTAGTATTAAGTTTCTGTATGTTTTTTAGTTCATTTGAACAATTAAATTTGTGTATTGAGTATTTTGGGTAAAATAAAAATTGTTAAATAAAACATCTTTAGAAAGTTTAATAATAAAAGTATATTTGTCAAAATCTCAAAAACAAATGAAAAGAACATTCAAAGAATCGGTAGTTTTATTTTTAAAAGGTATTGCAATGGGAGCAGCAGATGTTGTTCCAGGAGTTTCTGGAGGAACAATTGCTTTTATTTCAGGAATCTACGAAGAACTCTTAGGAAGTATTAGTAGTATCAACTTTGGAACACTAAAGCTTTTAAAAGAAAAAGGAATCAAACAAGTTTGGACTGCAATCAATGGTAATTTTTTGATAACTTTATTGTTTGGAATTGCCGTAAGTGTTGTTTCATTAGCAAAAGGGATATCTTATTTATTAGAAAACGAACCAATTCTTTTATGGTCATTCTTTTTTGGTCTGGTGTTGGCAAGTGTACTATTTATAGGCAAGCAAATCACAAAATGGGATATTAAAGTTGTAGGATTGTTGTTGTTTGGTGCAGTAATAGCTTATTATATAACGATCTTAGAGCCTTTAGTTTCGGAAGATGCTTCGCTTTGGTTTTTGTTTTTATCAGGAGCTTTGGCAATATGTGCAATGATTTTACCAGGAATATCTGGTTCTTTTATTTTGGTATTGTTAGGATCCTATAAGGTGATTTTGGAGGCAATTCATTCAAGAAACTTAGAAGTAATAGCAACAGTAGGTGCGGGAGCAATTATTGGATTGCTAAGCTTTTCTAAAGTTTTGAAATGGTTGTTTTCCAATTATAAAAACTTGACGCTAGCAGGTTTGACAGGTTTTATTATAGGATCTCTGAATAAAATTTGGCCTTGGAAAGAAACGTTGTCATGGAGAATAAATTCACATGGTGAAGAGGTTCCTTTATTGCAAAAAAGTATCAGTCCATTTCAGTTTGATGGGAACCATCAATTAACGTATGCTGTTTTGTTTGCCGTGGTTGGATATGTACTTATTTTGTTGTTGGAAAAAGTTCAAGAGAATAAAGAGACGAATAACAAATAACAATTAGTAATTTACAATTGATAATTACACATTACAGAAATAGTATGGCTAGCGAACGTAATTTCAGAGATAACCTAGGTCTTTTTTTTAAAGGATTGGCGATGGGGACTGCAAATAAAGTTCCTGGAGTATCTGGAGGTGCCGTAGCTTTTGTTCTCGGCTTTTATGAAGAATTGATTTATACATTTCAAAAAATAAATGGCAAGGCTTTAAAACTGCTATTAAATGGACGTTTCAGAAGTTTGTTCGCCTATTTAAATCTCTCTTTTTTGTTTTTGGTAATGGGAGGGAGTCTTTTTAGCTATTTTAGCATCTCTATAGTTTTGGACTATTTGTTGCAAAATTATGAAATACAAGTTTGGAGTACTTTTTTTGGTATGATTCTAGGTTCTATATATTACATAGCTAAAAAATATGAGCCTTGGAATACAAAAAATGTAATGTTTGTATTGGTAGGTGTTTTAATAGGTGTCATGTTAAGCTTTATGCCCCCTGCAACAGAAAATAGTAATTTGTGGTTTGTGTTCTTTTGCGGTGTTATTGGTGTTAGTGGAATGACTATTCCTGGCCTTTCAGGCTCATTTTTATTGATGCTTTTAGGAAACTATGTTTTGCTTTTGGTGGACAGTGTAAATGTAATATTCGAAGTAAGTACTTCTCTATTGTCTGGTAAATTTGAGGTATTAGACATGCCTGAAAATATCCGATATTTAAAGATTTCTGGAACTTTCTTTTTGGGGTCTTTTTTTGGACTGGTTTCTATTTCACACATATTAGGTTATGTCCTAAAACGTTGGCATCATATTGTTACTGCACTTATTATAGGCTTTATTATTGGTTCTTTGGGAATGGTTTGGCCTTGGAAAGAGAAAGTCTATAAAATTGAAGAAGGAGTATTGTTGTTAGATCAGAATGGGGGATATATTTTGGAGAACTATAAAAGATATTTTCCAGATTTTTTTAGTTTAGATACTTGGATTGTCATTGGATTCGTCGTTCTAGGTGTAAGTATCGTATTGGGAATTGATTATTATGAAGAAAGAAATAAACGTGTTTCTTAAAATGTTTTGTAAACATAAGAGTGAGTGAATATTATAAAGAATTATATAAAATATAAAAATGGAGAGCACAAAAATATTTGGATTGGTAGGAAGAAATATAGCATATTCTTTTTCTAAAACTCATTTTTCAAAGAAATTTGAGACCTTAAAATTATCAAATCATACATATCAAAATTTTGATTTAAAGAGAATAGAAGAGTTTCCCGAAATTTTTAATGACTATAAAGGAGAGTTGATTGGATTGAATGTAACTATTCCTTACAAGGAAAAAGTAGGTTCGTTTTTAGATGCTATTGATGAAGACGCGAAGAATATAGGAGCCATCAATACTATAAAGGTATATCCTTCAGGAAAGAAAAAAGGTTTCAACACAGATGTATATGGCTTTGAGAACTCTATAAAACCTTTGTTAAAAGAACATCATAAAAAAGCTTTGATACTTGGTACAGGAGGTGCGTCCAAAGCAGTAGCATATGCTTTTGAAAAATTAAATATAGCTTATAAATTCGTTTCGAGAGTTCCCAAGAATGAAAAACAAATTTCTTATGAAAGTGTTGATGCAGATTTATTGAAAACCAATACTATATTAGTGAATTGTTCTCCTTTAGGGACATCGCCAGACATACACTTATTTCCAAATATACCATACAGCGAACTTACAGAGCAACATTTGCTTTATGATTTGATTTACAATCCTTCTGAAACTTCCTTTTTACGTTTAGGAAAAGAGCAAGGAGCTGTTATTAAAAATGGTCTAGAAATGTTGGAATTACAGGCGGAAAAGTCATGGGAAATCTGGAATGATTGATTTTTATCAAAATTTACTTAGAAAAGTTTTTTCACATTGATATAAAGGAATAAAAATTTCGGTTAGAATTCCTTGGGAATAGTGCATTACTTGGCTTAAAAGGGAATCTAATAATTCTACTTTCTTTTTAAAGCGTTTAATTTTGCAGTTTCAACTGCTATTATTATATTTAGACAATTAATAATTAGGAACTTTAAACACAATAAGATGTTAGATGCTACGAGTGAAAACCCTCAAAATTTAGAAGAGACTAAAACTCCAGAAATTATAGAGAAAAAAGTTGAGAAACCAATTGAAGAATCTGAAGAAACAGAAACTGAAAATGAAGTAGAGGCAATTGCTGAAGCAGAAGAGGTTTCAATTATAGAAAAAGTAGAGTTGTCTTCGAAAGAAGAAATTGGTCTAGATGCTGAGGAAAAAGTAGAAGTAGCTTCGAAAGAGGAACTTGAAATTGAGGCAGAAGAAAAAGCAACTGCAAAAGTAGTTGAAGCTATTGAAGAAAAAGTAGCAGCTGAAGCTGAGAAAGAAGAAGAAAAAGAAGTGGTTCCAGTTATGGATTTTAAAACCATGACGATGGAACAGCTTGTAAAAGAACTTGAGTCGTTGGTGAAGAATCAAAAAATTCAAGCTATCAAGTCAAATGTGGAATCTATCAAAAAAGTTTTTGACACGAAGTTTGGAGAGATATTAGCAGAAAAAAAAGCTGCTTTTTTAGAGGCAGGAGGAGAATCTATAGATTTTCATTATGGAAGTCCCCTAAAAGTTAGTTTCAATGAATTGCTTTTAGAATACAAATCTAAAAGGAATAAACATTATTCCGATTTAGAAGGAAAGTTAAAAGAAAACTTAAACAAGCGTATTGAGGTTATTGATAATTTGAAAGCCATTATTGAAAAGGCTGATTCCTCAACTATGTATAAAGAATTCAAAGGCCTTCAAGATGCGTGGAAAAGTATAGGGCCTGTTCCGAGAACCAAGTATAACAATACATGGAGAAACTACCACCATCATGTAGAGCGTTTTTATGATTTATTGCATTTAAATAATGATTTAAGAGAGTTAGATTTTAGGCATAATTTAGAAGAGAAAACTAAAATTGTAGAACGTGCTGTGGTTTTAAGTGAAATGGACGATGTTTCCAAAGCTTTTAAAGAATTACAAGAGTTGCATAAATTATGGAAGGAAGATATCGGACCTGTTTCTAGGGAGTTTAGAGAAGATATTTGGCAAAAATTTAGTGCGGCAACCAAAATCATTCATGATAAGAGAGATTCTTTCTTTGAGGGACAAAAATCAAAATACGAAGAAAATATACAATTGAAGCTTAATGTCATTTCTGGGCTAGAGGAATACGATACTTCTAAAAATAAGACACATTCAGATTGGCAAAAGAGTATAAAAGAATTTGAAGCAAAAAGAGAGGTGTTTTTTACCATTGGTAAAGTTCCTAGAAATAAAAGCCAACAAATTTGGGAAAAATTAAAGGTTGCAACTAAGAAATTCAATCATGATAAGAATATTTTTTACAAAGAACTGAATTCTTCACAACAAGAAAATTTAGAGAAGAAATTGGCATTGGTTGCTTTGGCAAAATCTTTAGAGAATAGTGAGGATTTTGGTTCAGCAACAAGTCAAATGAAAAGAATCCAAGCGGATTGGAAGAAAATAGGCCATGTGCCTAGAAAATTTTCAGATAAAATTTGGAAAGAATTTAAAGATGCTTGTAATCATTATTTTGATAGAATACATGAGATTCAAGATAATGGATCTTCTGATGAAATAGATGCTTTCGAAACTAAGACCGACTTTTTATCGCAAATAAAAGGCGTAGTAGGAAATACTGAAATTACACTTGAGGAAGTGAAAGCTTATGTCGAAACTTGGAAAAATATTGGAAGAGTTCCAAGAAAAGAAAAAAGTATAGAGAATGATTTTAACAAAGTAATTGAAGTTTTGTTCGAACAACTTTCTATTACAGGTGATGAGCTTTTGATGTTGAAATATCGAATGGCTATGGATGCTTTAGTAGCTTCAAATAATTCACGTAAAATTGACAGTGAAGTTCAATACGTTAGAAAGAAAATAGAAGAGTTAACGAAAGGAATTCAACAATTAGATAATAACATAAGCTTTATTGCCAATGCAACAGAAGACAACCCATTGGTGAAAAATGTTAGAAATTCTATAGCAAAACAGGAAAAGGAAGTCATTATTTGGAAACAAAAATTGAACTATCTAAGAAGTTTGAATTAATATCTAGAATTTATAAATTATAATAAATGCCCTTTTTCATGTAATGAAAAAGGGCATTTTAAATGGTATTCATTGCTCTATGGCATCAACTAAAACAATAATTTGGATTGGTATTTAGTGCATATAAGATAGAAAACTAAAGTATCGCTATGATTTGATTTTATATTGAAATATGAACTGTAGACTTGTACTCTAGTTGATTGGGTAACAAATTAATTAGAGGGTCTTGTGATGTATATCTGGTATGACTATTTTATATGAGTAGTTTCTGTCTCAAAAATATTAAAAATAGATGTTGTTAAAACTAAAAAGGCTAGCAAATACAAATTTGCTAGCCTTTTAATATATTGTAATTTTTTTAAGCCAAAACACTTTCTAAAGCAAGTCTTTCTTCTTCAGCTAATGTAGAGTCAACTAATATTCTTCCACTGTGTTCGTCAATTGTAATTTTTTTACGAGATGCAATTTCAATTTGCACTTGTGGAGGAATGGTGAAAAAAGAACCTCCAGCAGCACCTCTTTCAATAGACACAACAGCCAAACCGTTTTTTACATTCGTACGGATTCTATTGTATGCTTTTAGTAAGTGTGTATCAATTTTCTCAGATAATTCTTGAGATAATTTATTCATCAATTCTTCTTCTTTCTCTGTCTCTTTAGCGATAGCTTCCAATTCAGATTTTTTGTGCTCCAAGTGAGAAGATTGTCTTTCTAATCTTTCTGTAGTGTTTTTAATGACTTCCTTCTTTTGCTGGATTTTAGCAAGGTATTCATTGATACGCTTTTCAGCCAATTCAATTTCCAAAGCTTGAAATTCAATTTCTTTTGTTAAAGAATCAAATTCACGATTGTTACGAACAGCTTGTTGTTGCTTTTCGTATTTTTTTGAAGCTGTTTTAGATTCTTCTATTTCTATTTTTTTAGTGCTGATATCTGCATCAAAACTCGCAACTTCTTCTGTTAAATTAGAAAGCCTTGTGGTAAGACCAGCAACTTCGTCTTCTAAATCTTCAACCTCTAAAGGTAATTCTCCACGTACACTTTTAATAGTGTCAATTCTAGAATCAATCAATTGTAATCTGTAAAGAGATCTTAATTTGTCTTCAACCGTTAGTTCTTTGCTCTTAGCCATGTCTATATATAATAAATTGGATTCGTATTTTTATCTGATAAAATGACTGCAAAATTAGTGAATTTTTTCGTAAGATAGTCAACTAACAAGTTTTTTGTGAACTGTTCACTTTCATAATGGCCTACATCTGTAATTAATAGCTGATTTTCAGCTTTATAGAATTCATGGTATTTAAAGTCAGCAGAAATAAAAGCATCTGCTCCACTTTTTTTTGCGTCTTCAATGGCAAAACTTCCAGAACCACCAAGTATTGCTACTTTTTTTATCATTTTCCCCGTTAACTGAGAATGTCGAATACAGTCCGTTTTCAAAGTTCTTTTTACAAATTTTAAAAAAACCTCTTCTGTCATTGCTTTGTCAAATTCACCCAACATTCCCATTCCAATATGCTGATGCTTATTTTCTAGAGTTGTAATTTCATAGGCTACTTCTTCATAAGGATGATTGTCGAACAAAGCTTTTATAACAGAAGATTCCAAATGTCTTTCAAATATAATTCCAATTATGATTTCCTTTTCAGTATTAAGAACACCTTTCTTTCCGATCGTAGGGGTAGAATTTTCATTCCCTTTGTAAGTTCCTGTGCCTTCGATATTAAAACTGCAATTGTCATAATTTCCAATAGACCCGGCACCTTGGGCAAATAAGGCTTTGCGAACTCTATCTGCACTTTCTACAGGAACATAAGTTAGAAGTTTTTTGATATTGTTTTTTTGAGGTATTAATATTTTTTTATTTTTCAAGCCCAATACTTCACATACTTTTGCGCTAACACCTTCAAATGAGTTGTCTAATGCAGTGTGCATGGCGTAAATGGCAATATCATTTTTTATAGCCTTGATAACAACACGTTCGACATACGTATTGCCATTTAGTTTTTTTAATCCCGAAAAGATAATTGGGTGAAAGCTAACAATAAGATTGCATTTTTTTTCGATAGCCTCGTCAACTACAGCTTCCAAAGTATCTAATGTAACCAGGATACCTGTGACTTTTGTTGCATAAGATCCTACAAGTAACCCTACGTTATCGAAACCTTCAGCGTAATTTAATGGAGCCAGGTTTTCAATAGAATTGGCAATGTCTTTAATCGTTGTCATACATAAAAAATTGAAATCAAATTTATAAAATTTATAGCTTTTAACCTTTGTAATAATCATAAAAGAAATGCCCTTTTTTTATGCTATATTTGAAAAGTTCAATTTTTTTTTATTTTTGAACTAAAATAAAATTGCAATAGTTTTTATCTGTTTTTTGTGGAAATGATTTTTGAATCAAATTACAAGACCATTTATCAAATGTTTTTTGATCAGGTTTGTAATTATGAAAGCATACAATTACGATTTATAAAGATGGAAGTGTAGATCTTAGCGTAATATATTGCTGATTCAGGATAGATCTAGATTGGAATGTAAGCAAAATTTAATGTCATAATAATTTTATAATTTACGAAATGAAAAAAATAATTTTAATTTTTAGCTTAGCTTTGATTGCAAGTTGTGTTACAGAGAAAAAAGAAAAGAAGAAAGTCGAAATAGACATTGTAACAAGTTTTCTTGAAGACATAACTTCGCTGGAGAAAGAAGAGGATCCCATTCAAAAATTCAAAACAAAGGCAGAAAATTCAGCAAACAAAATAGTGGTATTTGATAAAGAAAAGATGAGTAGCTTACTCATTGAAGCAAAGAAATACAAGTATTGTGTAATTGTAATAGGAAAGCATACAATTGTGAAGGTCAAAAATTTTAATAACTGCACGAAATCAGGGTCATGGGGAGCATGTATGCCTTATGTGGAGGGATATATTAAAAAAGGAGAATTGTTGCCTCAAAATGATTATATGAATTTTATAATAGGGAAACCAGATGGGCAAGAGAAAACAGCATATTTATTTAATTAGGTTTGTTTTTTTGGGTTGATAAGTATTGGGTTTTGAAGGGATAAAAAGGATGCGCTCAATAGTCGGTAAAACAGAGGCCGTAAAAAATAACTGAATTCATATTTTACCTAGTTTGAAATACGTTATTCTGAGATGAGAACTTGAAATTTATTGTAATCTGCACAACATGAACTCGTAAACTAGGAACAATAATTCTGGAATTTAATATTTAGAGAATATATGAAAATAGATGTAGATAAAGCAATAATCGAACTTATTGAAGATGATTTATGGATGCTTGAAGTTTTGAAAATTGTTAAAGATTTGTATTTAAATGACTGTTGGGTTGGTGCTGGTTTTGTAAGAAATAAAGTTTGGGATCATAAGCATGAAAAAAGTAGAACAGCATTGAATGATATTGATGTTATTTATTTTGATAAAACAAAGTTATCAAGCTCAGAAGATGTTTTTATTGAAAAAAAATTAAAGAAAATAGATCCAGATACCAAATGGTCAGTAAAAAATCAAGCGAGAATGCATCTAAGAAATGGCCATCAACAATATTTAAATAGTGAGAACGCGATTTCATTTTGGCCAGAAACAGCAACTTCAGTGGCTGTTAGAATAAACCTTGATAATCAAATAGAGTATATTGCTCCTTATGGTTTAAAAGATCTGTTTGATCTCGTGGTTCGGCCAACACCCAAATTTGATTTAAGTATTTATGCTGATAGATTAAAAAGAAAAGATTGGAAAAAGAAGTGGAGTAAACTTGAAATAAAACAGTCAAAATAGAAGTGGGTAATTGAGTTATGGTTTTGAAAAAAAAAAAAGAGTTGTGGGTCTTAATTGAGTTTTTGTTTTTCTTTGAAAGGAGTCTTTTTTACTGATTTATGAGGTGCTGTCAAAATAGTTAAAGAGATCCATATTAGCTCCAAGGATTTGTGTAAATTTGTAGTTGACTAAAACACCAATTATTAAAGGATGCCTAGTAATATATTTGTAAAAACACTTCGTTATATTTTATTTCCAGTATCCATTGTTTACGGTTGTGTGGTACAGCTTAGAAATTTACTTTTTGATTATGGATGGTTGAAATCTACTTCTTTTGATATACCCATTATTGCTGTTGGGAATTTAAGCGTAGGTGGGACGGGGAAAACTCCGCAAATAGAGTATTTGATTCGTTTGTTGGAGAATGACTATAAAATTGCTGTTTTAAGTAGGGGCTACAAAAGAGAGTCAAAAGGTTTTGTTTTGGCAAATTCAAAAACGACTGTAGAAGAGCTAGGAGACGAACCTTTTCAGTTTTACACAAAATTTCCTAATGCCATCATAGCTGTTGATGCAGATCGAACAAATGGAATAAAACAACTTCTAAAACGGCATCCAGAAATTGATATGGTATTAATGGATGATGCCTATCAGCATAGAAAAGTAAAAGCAAGTTTTTATACGCTGTTAACATCATATGAGAAAATATTTTCTGTCGATTTTATGTTACCTACTGGTGATTTAAGAGAACCTAGAGTTGGAGTAAAACGTGCAGATGTAATTGTCGTTACAAAGTGTCCTGAGAATTTGACTCGTTTGGAACAAGAAATATTGATCAAAAAAATGGGAAGCTTAAAACAAAAAGTGTTCTTTACAAGTATTTCTTATGACGCATCAGTTTTTTCTTTAAAAGAGACCAAAAAACTTACAGAATTAAAAAAATATAAAGTTTTATTGATTACAGGGATTGCAAAACCAAAGCCTTTGCTAGATTTTTGTGAAGCACAAAATGTTGACTTCAAACACCTGGAATATTCCGATCATTATAACTTTAAAGAAGAAGATATTGAAAGTATCAAAGATGAATTTTCTAAAATTGATTATGACAATAAATTGATCTTGACTACGGAAAAAGATTTTGTACGCTTGCAGAACAAGTTAGATGCGTTATTCTCTTTGGGTATTAAAACTTCGTTTTTAAAGGATGCTAGTAAATTTGATAGTATGGTAAAGACACATATTATTAAAATAAAAGTATAGCGTGTTTTTCTATTTTGTTAATGCTATTGCTTTATAAAGAAGTATTTAGCACTTGTTTACTTTTGTTATAAATTAGAATATTTTCTCTTTGCTAGACTTCTTTTCCTTATATTAGCTATGGGACTAAGAAAATATGTTTTTAACGTTCTAAAACCTTGACCTTTTAAGTAAGCTTATTGCTTTATGAAATAAGATTTTTTTTAGTAACCTATTAAATATTTAGTGTATGGGATGTTATAGTTCAATTGTAATCAATAAATCAGCGGAAGATGTTTGGACGGTATTGAAGAACTTTCATGATTTGTCATGGAGCAAGAACGTAGTCAGTAAAGTGATTGTAGTAGGAGATATATTAGGAAATAATATTGGAGCAAAAAGAATTATAAACGATGCTTTCCACGAAACATTGCTCTCATTTGATGAGGGACTGAAA
>Ga0105356_10002977_pt1 | contig 16730 bp, 11 predicted proteins | sample GOMGulsemesocosm_3_FD_83502 | JGI IMG/M metagenome (GOLD analysis project Ga0105356, IMG submission 83502) | Methane-oxidizing microbial communities from mesocosms in the Gulf of Mexico - GOM9D Gulf of Mexico | ecosystem: Environmental > Aquatic > Marine > Cold seeps | place: Gulf of Mexico...
AAATCATGGCTAAGATGTCGCTGGGTAAAGACAAAATTCGCGTTCTATTGTTGGAAGGTGTTCATCAGTCAGCGGTCGATACCCTGACCGCTGAGGGCTACACCAATGTCGAATACCTGAAAACAGCACTGCCGGAAGATGAGCTGATCGAAAAGATCAAAACCGCTCACTTCGTTGGTATTCGCTCGCGCTCCCAACTGACCCGCCGCGTCTTCGAAAACGCGCCTAAGCTGATCGCCGTGGGTTGCTTCTGCATTGGCACCAACCAGGTTGACCTCAAGGCCGCCCAAGAACACGGCGTAGCCGTTTTCAACGCGCCTTACTCCAACACCCGCTCGGTTGCAGAACTGGTGCTGGCTCAGACCATCCTGCTGTTGCGTGGCATCCCCCAGAAGAACGCCGCATGTCACCGTGGCGGCTGGTTAAAGTCAGCGGTTGGCTCCTATGAGAGCCGCGGCAAGACATTGGCTATTATTGGTTACGGCTCTATCGGCTCACAGGTTTCAGTCTTGGCGGAAGCTCTGGGCATGAACGTAATCTTCTTCGATACCGTCAGCAAGCTGCCACTGGGTAACGCCACCCAAATCCGCAACATGCACGAGCTGCTGGGCAAAGCCGACGTCGTCACCCTGCACGTACCGGAAAATGCCTCCACCCAAGACATGATGGGCGCCGCAGAGTTTGCCGCGATGAAAAAGGGCGCTATCTTCATGAACGCCGCACGCGGCACCGTTGTTGATATCGATGCCTTGGCCGCTGCAATGGAGTCGGGACAGGTAGGCGGCTGCGCCATTGATGTATTCCCGGTTGAGCCACGCGGCAACGACGAAGAGTTCATCAGCCCACTGCGCGCCTTCGACAACGCCATCCTGACACCGCACATCGGCGGTTCAACCGTTGAAGCACAGGCCAACATCGGTCTGGAAGTCGCTGAGAAGCTGGCCAAGTACTCGGATAACGGCACCACAATCTCTTCGGTTAACTTCCCAGAAGTTGCATTGCCAAGCCACCCGAACGCGCACCGCTTGCTGCACGTTCACCAGAACGTTCCGGGTATCCTGACCTCAATTAACCAGGTGTTCTCTGACAACAACATCAACATCTCGTCGCAGTACCTGCAGACCAACGAAACCGTCGGTTACGTAGTGGTCGATGTTGACTCCGCCTACAGCGAAATTGCCGTTAAGCAATTGCGTGCGATCGAGGGCACTGTGCGTTGTCGTGTTTTGTTCTAAGTACTGGCTCACGCTAGTCGCGAGTTCCCGCCCCAAGTAAAAGGGCTGGGAATTCACTTAAAAGCCCCGCCAACGCGGGGCTTTTTGCCTATAGGGATACCCCACAAGGGGGCACCGAGTACCCTGAGTTTAAGGATAAACAGGAAGGGTATATACCTGATGACCCGGCACCTAAGACGTTAGGCCTTCTCTCCAGACCTCAGCAGGCGTAAACTGCCGCCTCATTCTTAAGCAGCCCCGCCCGCTATGAGCCAACGTCCTGACAACTCAGCCGCAATGCGCGAGAACACCGACAACTACCGCGATTTGTTTCTGAACGATATTCCGCTGATGGATGTCCGTGCCCCTGTTGAGTTTGAGAAGGGCGCTTTTCCCGCCAGTGCCAACATCCCGCTGCTCGACGACGCACAGCGTCATGTTATAGGTGCCCGCTATAAGGAGCAGGGCCAAGACGCCGCCATCAAATTGGGCTGGAAACTGGCTACAGACGAAGTACAGGCGCAGCGCATCGCGGCTTGGAAGCAGCACATTGCCGAGCACCCAGAGGGTTACCTCTACTGTTTTCGCGGCGGCCTGCGCTCCAACTTAAGTAAAAAGCTGATCGCCGAGGCGGGCATCAACTACCCGCTGATCGAAGGTGGCTATAAAGCGATGCGGCGCTTTTTGATAGACGAGCTGGTCGCCATCGGCGAAGCCCTGCGCGATCCAAAAACGCCACTGGTGCTCATTTCAGGTCGTACCGGCAGCGGGAAAACATTGGTTATCAATCGCCTCTCGCACAGCGTTGACCTCGAGGGACTGGCCCGCCACCGCGGGTCCGCCTTTGGCCGTCAGGTCATGCCACAGCCAGCGCAGATCGACTTCGAAAACGCTCTAAGTATAGCGGTGATGAAGCAGCGTCACGCCCACCCCAATGCCCCACTGCTTGTCGAGGACGAAGGTCGTACCATTGGCGGTGTGGCGCTGCCACTGGAATTTCAAGCCTGTATGCAACAGGCCCCGCGTGCAGTATTGGAAACGCCCATTGAAGAACGTATCGATATCTCTCTCGCCGATTACGTCACAGACGCTCGCCCACAATATCTGCAGGCCTTTGGCGATGACGAGGGCCAGGTGAAATTCCGCGAACAAATCCTCGGCAACCTCGACCGTATCCGCAAACGCCTAGGCGGCGACCGCCACAAGGTGTTGGTGGAGTGCTTCACCGATGCCCTAAACGAATTTGAACGCAGCGATGACCCCGACGGTTTCCGTCCCGGTATCGAGATACTGCTCAGCGGTTACTACGACCCTATGTACGACTACCAGCAAAATCAGCGCGACGGCCGCGAAATTTTTCGCGGTGAAAAAGACGCCTTGGTCGAGTGGGCCGAGGAGTTCAAACCTAACTAAATAACGTTACTTCACAACCCTAGAGGCGAGAATTTTTCCTCGAGAGCAAGGCGGCAGCGCACGTAGAATCTGAGTGTATAAGTCATACACGATGATTCGAGTACGATGCCAACGCAGCTATCGAGAAAAAAGGCCGCTTCCCACAACAAAGGAGAATCCCGTGCGGTTATTGTCTGTATTAGCAGCGCTGCTCGTCTCAGTTAGTTTTTCCCTCAGCCTTCAGGCCGAGACGTTTACCTTTACCGCCATCCCCGACCAGGATGAGTCCCGCCTGCAACAACGATTCGGGAAAGTGGCCGCCTACCTCGAGAAAGAACTGGGTGTAGAGGTAAAATACGTGCCGGTAAAAAGTTACGCCGCCGCTGTAACGGCGTTCCGTAACAATCAGGTGCAACTGGCCTGGTTCGGCGGTTTGTCGGGTGTGCAGGCACGCGGTCTGGTGAAAGGCAGCGAAGCCATTGCGCAAGGTTATGAAGACCAGTTCTTCACCAGCTACTTGATCGCCCACAAGAGCACTGGGTTGAAGCCATCTGACGACTTCCCGAAAGATATTGCTGGCAAGACCTTTACCTTTGGTTCCAAGGGCTCAACGTCTGGCCGGCTGATGCCTGAATACTATATTCGTCTCAATCTATCCCAGCCGCCATCCTCCGCCTTCGCCCGTGTCGGCTACTCGGGCGACCACAGCCGTACCATTGCGCTGGTTCAGTCCGGCAGCTTTGAAGTTGGCGCCGTCAATTACAAGGTCTGGGACAAGGCGCTCGCCGATGGCAAGGTAGACACCAACAACGTGCAGGTCATCTGGCAGACGCCCAGCTACCCAGACTACCAGTGGACCATTCACGGTGATGTCGACAACCGCTTTGGCCCCGGTTTTAAAGGCAAGGTAAAAAGCACCTTACTCAACATCACGGATGCCGATATTCTGGCCGCCTTTCCGCGCCAGTCATTTGTTAACGCCAGCAACCGTGATTACCAGCCAATTAAGGACACTGCGATTGCAATTGGCCTCATTGATGGCTAAATCATCGCCGCTGGCGGATGCTCTTAACCTCACAGAAAAGAGCACGTCAGCACCTGAACCCGCGGCCGAGCCGGTATTTGAACTCACCAATACCGACTTGTTCTACGAAGGCCGCCGGATTATTCAAGACCTGTCGTTGCGTATTGAGCGCGGCGAACGGGTAGCCTTGGTGGGCCAGTCTGGCTCAGGTAAATCGACCCTACTCAAACACTTGCGCAGCCTCACCCCCGCGCAGGCCGCGTGGTGCCCGCAGCACAGTGGTTTAGTGCCCATGCTCAGCGGTTATCACAATATTTTTATGGGCGGACTTGAACGCCACAGCGGTTTTTATAACCTATGTAACCTCCTCAAACCCTTCGCCCAACCCAAAGCGGAAATTCAGCGTCTCGCCGATCAGCTGGAAATAGGGCAGGTACTGCTTAACTCCGTGGACCGACTATCCGGCGGGCAACAACAGCGTGTCGCCATTGGCCGAGCCCTCTACCAGCAGCGCAGCATTTTCTTGGGTGATGAACCCGTGTCGGCTCTCGATGATTTTCAAGCCGACAAGCTCCTCAGCTTGGTCACCCATAAGCACGACACGCTAGTGCTCGCCCTGCATGATACTGATCAGGCACTGAAGGTCTGCACTCGCATCATCGGTTTGAAACGCGGTCGCGTTGTGCTCGACGCGCCCTCTGGGCAGGTATCCCCACAGCAACTGCACGAGCTCTACCGCTAATGCGTCTGCTGAGCCAGCCCCACGCATGAGCGTCTGCGGCCCGATCAAACGCCATCAGCCAGTACGGAGCAGCGCGGCGGGTCTTCGTCAAGTGAGCCTATGGCTGGTGCTGTTGAGCCTGCTGTGCCTGTTCGCCGCCGATTTAGATATACGCAGCGCCGACCCCAGCCTTGAGCTATCGCGCATTGGCTTGGGCTTGCTGAGTCCAAATTTTTGGTCGATCAGCGAGATCAGTAGCAGTGCATTCAACACCTTGGCGTTTGCGCTGCAGGGCGTGGCTCTGGCGTCAATTGCAGGTTTCTTATTGGCGCTGGGCTATCGCTTTTTTTGGCTTCGCGCTTTCTGCGCTTTTATCCGCTCGATTCATGAACTCTTTTGGGCGCTGATTTTTATTCAATTATTTGGTCTCTCGCCGCTGACCGGTTTGCTGGCCATCGCGATTCCCTACGCCGGTACACTCGCCAAAATTTATGGTGAACTGTTTGAGGAGACGGACCCCGCACCACGCCAAAACTTATTGACCTCAAAGGGGCTCAGCGCCTTTTTTTACACCACCCTGCCACTCGCTTGGCAGCCACTGACCCAGTACACCAGCTACCGCTTTGAATGCGCCATACGCTCCAGTATTGTGCTGGGCTTTGTCGGCTTGCCCACCCTCGGTTTCCACCTGGAAACAGCCCTCGGTGAGGGACATTACGAAGACGCCGCCGCATTGCTTTATGTGCTCTTGGCACTGGTGGTGAGTATTCGCTGGTGGCTAAAAAAAGCCCTATTGCCCATCTACCTAGTCGCTGCCATTATTTATTTACCCCCCAGCGCGCACATTAGCTGGGATAATATTGCGCGATTTTTCTGCGAGGACATTATCCCTGCGCCCCTGCGCCAAACCGGAGAGCTCAACGTTTGGCAACAAATAAACAGCCTAGGGGTCTGGTTTGAGTACCTGTGGCGACAACAAATTTGGCCTGGACTGAGCAGTACTATCGTGCTCAGTCAAATCGCTTTACTGCTGACCGCGTTGCTGACACTGGTGCTTTTCCCACTCAACTCAAAACTGTTTTTCACCCCCAGCAAGCGCAGCCTTGGCGATGGTTTATTAATTATTGCCCGCACGCTGCCGGAGTACCTGCTGGCGTTTATTGGCCTGCTTCTCATCGGTCCCTCCATGCTGCCCGCAATAGCCGCACTGGCTATCCACAACGGCGCCATCATCGCTCACCTGCTCGGTCGCTTTAGCGATGGCATTATTCTCCGAGACGACGCACCCCATGGTATTAATCGCTACTTCTTTGAGGTACTGCCACGGGTTTATCGTCAGTTCTTAGCTTTTCTGCTGTATCGCTGGGAGGTCATCATGCGGGAAACCGCAATACTCGGTATGCTGGGTATTGGCACACTGGGTTTTTATATTGATTCCGCATTTGAAGAGTTTCGCTTTGACCGAGCCATGCTGCTCATCCTCTGTGCCGCACTACTGAATATGGGCGCAGATTTTACCGCGCGTACCCTGCGTCGAAGGCTGCACTTAAAAACGACGCCCGAAACCATATAGCGCTACAAGCATCAGCGTACTTTTTCCCCGAAAAGAGCAGCAATGAGTATGGCCATGAACCCACCCATGATTTACCAAGACTTAGTCCTTATTGGGGGCGGTCATTCCCACGCACAGGTCATTAAAATGTGGGGCATGCAGCCGCTGGCAGGGGTAAGACTCACACTCATTTCTCCGCAGGTGCAAACGCCTTACTCGGGTATGCTGCCAGGTTTAGTGGCTGGTCATTATCAGTTCGATGAGACGCATATAGATCTGATGCGCTTGTGCCAATACGCCGGCGCACGATTTATTCAAGCGAGTGTGCAACGAATTGACCTACATAAAAAAGAAATTATTCTAGCTCCCGGTGAAGATCTACTTAATGCGACCGCGGCCACTGAACGACCGGCGATCAGTTTTGACCTACTGTCCATCAACAGCGGCATCACACCCGACCTCACCATTGCTGGCGCACGTGAATACGCGACGGCGGTTAAACCCATCAGTGAATTTTACCCGCGCTGGAAGAACACCCTTACACAATTAGAGCGCGCGAGCACGGATACTCAGATTAGCGTCGTCGGTGGCGGGGCAGCGGGTATCGAACTCATATTGGCCATGCAGTATGCGATTGGCAAAAAACCCGAGATAAACAGAAAGGTAACGTTCAATTTAGTCTTTCGTGGCGAACAGCTGGCCGTGAAGTTCTCGCCAACTCTGCGGGGGAAAATAATCCAGCAGTTAAACACCAAAAATATCATCTGCCATAAGCGCAGTGATGTGCTGGCGATCGAAAAACATAAAATCACGTTCACAAACGATAAATCGCCACTTCACAGCGAACATATTTTTCTGTGTACAAACGCCAAGGCGCCTCAGTGGCCGACAAAATCAGGGTTAGCCACCGACAAGAATGGATTTATAGCGATAACCGACACATTGCAATCCAGCAGCCATGATCATGTTTTTGCCGTCGGCGATATCGCTCAACAAATTAACCACCCGCGCCCACACGCGGGAGTTTTTGCGGTGCGGCAGGGGCCAGTGCTTTATAATAATTTAAAGAAAAAACTTCTGGGTCAAACCCTCCAGCAACACATTCCGCAACAGAGCTTCCTCAGTTTATTGGCCTGCGGTGATCAATACGCACTGGGTTACCGACGTTTTTGGCCAAACCTAGCGGGCGCCTGGGTGTGGCGCTGGAAAGATAGAATTGATCGCCGCTTTATGGCAATGCTCTCAGAGCTCAACGCTAAGGGTATGTCGATGAATAGCCCTGCTGGAACCATCGACCCAGCTATCAGCGGTGACGAAACACCGAAAGACCTTTCCGTGCTAGCTATGCGCTGCGGCGGCTGCGGCGCGAAAGTTGGGGCCACCACACTCAGTCGTGTCATTGGTCAGCTAAAACCGGTCAAGCGCGACGATGTCGTGCTGGGGTTAGATTCACCCGATGATGCGGCCGCGATTCGGATCGAAAGTCGTAATGCAGATGGCAGAACACCGCTGCTCATTCAGAGTGTGGACGTCTTTCGCGCATTTATGGATGAGCCCTATTTACTCGGCCAAATCGCCGCTGAACATGCACTTAGCGATTTATTTGCGATGAATGCCGTACCGCAAAGCGCCATGGCAATCGTCACCTTACCCTTTGCCGGTGAGAAAATAACCGAACGTGACCTGCTGCAACTGATGAGCGGTGCATTAAAAGTGCTCAATGAAAACAACTGTGAACTCACCGGTGGGCATACCAGTGAGGGGGCTGAACTAAGTATTGGCTTCTCCGTTAATGGGCTCGCGCATGAAGAGCAGTTATTGAAAAAATCTTCCGTTACAGAAGATCAGCTGTTGATATTAACGCAACCCATCGGCACGGGCACGTTGTTTGCTGCCCACAGCCAATTGCAAGCACAAGGACGCTGGATCGAGTCAGCAATCAAAAACATGCTGTTAAGTAACCGTGATGCGGGCGAAATTTTCACACGCCACCAAGCTGGCGCCTGCACCGATGTCACAGGCTTTGGTTTGATCGGACACCTAGTAGAAATGCTCAAACCCAGCGGCCTCACGGCACAATTAAGCATGCAAAGCATTCCTGCACTTGAAGGTGCTCTCACGTGTTTAGAGAACGGTAGTACCAGTAGTTTACAGCCGCAAAATATTCGTTTACGGCGAGCCATTAAAAACCCCACACAGTGGGTTGCACTACCCCTCTATCAATTGCTCTTTGATCCACAAACCTCCGGTGGTTTAGTTGCAAGCGTGCCACGTAAACACGCTGAGAGTTGCCTCGGTGAGCTTCACAACCAAGGGTATCCGGACGCCGTTATTATTGGCTCTGTTCGCAGCCAAGGTGATACATCAGAAATTATTGAGCTGATCGACTAGTGTGATTCGATCAGCTTATTTTGACGCAGCCCCGCCTCAATTTTCCCCGTAAACCCTCATGCTGTACGGTCAGGAAGCTATATCGCTAACAGCGATGGCGAGGATATAACAAAGGGGAGGAGGGTTCAGATACCTTGGTAGCATACTGGCACACTACTTAAACGTATTGCTGAAGCCGGCGCGATGATTAGTGATGATTAGTCAGGCTCATGGCAACACTGATTTTTACCCGCTACCTGAGCATAAGACAGGCATTGGTAACCTCTCTGTAACAGGCTATCAGCAGTATCAGCTGCACGACATTCCACAACACCAAAGCTAGCGGTTAATGAGTGCTCAACCACAGCACTGTCATGCAGGCTAATTAGTTGGCGAAGTTGCTCAGCAATCAAACGTGTTCCTTCGACATCCAAACCAGGTAAAAGTATCACGAACTCCTCACCGTCATAGCGCACCAACACATCGGTATTCCTCAACGGCAGAGCCAACAGCGCTGCTACTTCGCCTAATACTTTATCGCCACAATGATGCCCGAACAGATCATTAACACATTTAAAATCATCTACATCGCAAACGATGAGTCCTAAAGGAATATCTTTACGTCTATCTGAGCGCAATTCACGATTCAAAAAATCACTTAGATACGCCCGATTGTAGACTGAGGTCAGAGGATCTCGGATTACTTCCTCCTGTAGTCTACGGTTACTCTCTTCAAGCTGCTGCGACACCTCAAAAATAGCATACCGCGCCTTCTCACGTGACTGAGACACATACAAAGCAAAGCAGGTGAACGCAAGAATTGGCAAGGAACCCAATAGGTTGAAATCCCCCCCTAGGCCCAGCACTAAAACACACCAGAAAAGCAAAAAACCCAGCACCAATACTACCGAGAACCTTATAAGTTCACCGCGGTATACAAACGCAAGACCCAAGCAGCCAAAAATATACCCCGTAAAATCCAGCCCTTGATAGGAGTCCAGTGCAGATAGCACCACAAGATTTAAAAAGATAAAACCGTAGGTAACAAAAATCAAATCATCCAAAGATTTTGATTCAATTGAATTAACCAAAAGTGAAACCAATAAACGCGAGAAAAGTGACGATGCCATAAGAAACAAGAAGGCCGTGAAGTAGTAGGCATAATGATCCCCCTCTTCACCGTCATAAAGTGATAACAAATTACGGATCGTAAAAAGAGCGCTAAAAAACGCGGCAAACAATGCTGCCTTACAGAACAACATATAGTTATCCTGAAATCGATTCTCGAGATAAGACTCCCGCGCCTCTGTATTCATAATCACCCTTGATACTGTTTTATATCTGCTTTACTTATTCGTCATCCTGGCTGAACATAATCTCCTGACCATGCATACTTGTGCTCTACGGCTCGCTCAGACTGCCACAACACGAGTCTTCTAATGAGCGTCCAAAATAAGTGGACCTTAGAAATTTTGGCTGCAACATCACCCGCCCATCATGCTCATGTGTAACTCGATATCATCTCGATGACCATATCTCATCCTGAAGCATAAGCTCTTTCACAAACATCCTTGAGCCGTATTTACTTAGGTGTCCTGTATCTGAATAAAGTAGACGCAGATCTTCATCTATATTCATACAACGCCCTGCTTTGCAGAAAACATCGAATGGATCAATAAAAATATACGCCTGGCTCTCCTCCGCCCCTTCCCTTAACCTTTTATTAATAGACATCAACTTAGGTAAAGGGCTCGTGTAGAGGTACTGACTCACATCGACATCCGAAAAGACCAACACCCTCGGCCGAGTCAACATGTCGTAAAGATTAATGCCGTTCGTTGTTGGCACATTACCAATAACCACCAAGGTTGCATCACCGACCATTCTCTTAAATTTAAGAATACCTTCGACAAGATCGTCTTCATCGACAAGTTGTCGCTTAGGTTGCATATTTTCTGAGAGGAGGTCAGCTCTGTTTAACTGGTCATACCAGGAATGGGAGAGAATAACCAGCGGAGGCTCTCCAGCAGAGTTAATATATTTAATCGCTTTTTTAAAAGCTGCAGGGCAAAACTTGTCCCAATCATAGCCGTTCGTTGTCCTAGTAAAACCTGGCAAATGAAAGCAACTGGTTCCCGCAGCAATATAGAGGTTCAATTTTTTAGGGTTCGCATACTCAGTATATATGCCGTCAGCGTAATGCCGGCCATGACTATCACCCATCAAAACTATGTCTGGCGTGCCTTGCCCCTCCACGACCGGCCCGTATGAAGGATAGCCCGCGCCGCCATAGTATAAACGATGAAAGCGTGACGCAGATCCTACGTTTTCAAAATTAAGGGGTGAATTAATACGCCAAGCCCATCCATCGTTTGCCTGGATATTATAACCAGCGATCATGCAAAGAAATAATCCCGCGACTGCAGCTTTCGCCCATAAATTTGAGTTCTCTAACTTTACTCTGCTTCGAAACGGCGTTTCAACATAGCGATAACTAAAATATGCGCCCAAGAACGAAAAAAGCACTATTAACACTTGATCAACCGTGTCTAATTCACCAGCTTGGTAACGCCAAAAGACAATCAAAGGCCAATGAATTAAATACAATGAGTAACTTACCTTTCCTATCGAAACCATACCTTTATTGGTCAATAGCCAATGGCTACTGGCTAGTCCACCAGCGTAGATAATCAGCGCTGTCCCCAAACAGGGCAGCAAGGCGTAATAAGATGGGAACAACAAGCTGTCATCAAAATATAGTATTGAGCCGCCAATCATCAACAGCCCCGACCAGAGAACCAAGTTGAGGCTGACATATCCAGGCGCTGTTTTTTTAACCAACCAAACAAGCAGAGCCCCTATCGAGAATTCAAATATTCTAAAGGGTAAGAGGAAAAAAAGTGTGCTTTTAGCATTTTCGACTGGGTATTCAAATATCGGTAGATAGGACGAAATTAAATCAACCGTACCATCAGAAAAGCTGTAGTTGAGATAGAGGCTCCCCCCTATAAAGATCATCAACACCAGAGGAAGAAAGGTTCGCAACCCAAGCTTATACAGGAGCAATAACACACTCGGCCAAATTAAATAGAACTGCTCTTCCACACTCAGACTCCAGGTATGCAGTGCTGGCTTAAGCTGGGACGTGATATCGAAGTAATCTGTTTCCAACCAAAAAAAGTGGTTAGATAAACCCAGAATCGCATAGGGCAAACTGCCGCCAAAACTCATCAATCTCGACGGTGAAAACATTACTAAAGCAACAACCAATGTCACCAATAGCGTAACCAGAAGAGCAGGGAAGAGCCTCCTTATCCTCCCCCGGTAGAATTTTCTCAGATTGATCGTGCCGCTTTCTTCAAGTTCTGAGCACAAGAGCCGAGTAATTAGAAAACCACTAATAACAAAAAATACATCAACCCCAACAAATCCCCCAGAAAAAAAATAAATGTCTAGGTGAAAGAACACAACCGCTATTACAGCGATTGCTCTTAGTCCATCGATATGGGGGTAATAGTTTGGTTTTTCTAAGAAGGGCATTTTAACCAAGACACCTTACAAGATCAGAGAACATCAACACCACAAAAGCCGCCGCATTCCTATTAATACATTTATAAATAACTATGACGAAGTAAGCACTATTTACGATGTTTTCTAATCAGATCATAGGCCACTTGTATTTCCTTCGAACGCTCGGTAGCCTCTTCGATCATGTCTTCCGGCAACCCCTGCCCCATTAATTTATCGGGGTGATATTGGCTCATCAATTTACGGTAGGCTTTCTTCAATTCTTTATCAGTCAGAGACGAATCGACACCCAGTGCTTCGTAAGCCAGAGCCAACTCATCTGCGGTGCTAGTGCCCTTAAAACCACCCTGATCTCCAGAGTACGCGCCACCACCAAATTGATTTTGCGCATTGATCATGCGCATCAATTGTTCGAAGGCAAAATTGGAAAAGCCTAAACGACCAGCAACTTCGCGCAGAACTGACTGTTCCGTCGCATCAATATTGCCATCGGCCAGAGCTATATTAATCAGGTAAACCAATAACATTTGTTTAAGGTTGGCCTGCCGCCCGCAATGTAAATTGAAGTCGGCGAGCAGAGAATCAATATTAAAATCTTGCTGAGAACCTTGTTTGAAACGCTGAATGGCATCACGACGGTGCCCAGCGGTGAGGCCCATCTTGTTCATCACCTGTTCCGTCTGGGAGATTTCCTCCTCAGACACCCGACCATCAGCCTTCGCCAGATAACCCAACAGAGTAAACAAGGTTTTTAGAAAGTGCTCCTGCGCGTGCTGACGCTGATCCGCACTGGGGCCGTGCTTAAATTTGTTGAATGCACGGTCAAAAATACTGCCGACAAACAATCCAAGTAGAGCGCCAAAAAAACCGCCGCTGCTAAAGCCAAAAAAAACACCTAACAACTTACCCATGGTTACAATTACCTTAATTTTTACCCAGTGCGCATGGGCCACTGCACCCGTTGACCCACTCACTTTGAAATACAGAGGCAGACGAGAGCCACCCCAAATGCCTGCCAGTGTACCTCATTAATAATGGCTTAGCGTTCTATGTACTCGTGGTAATAACTCAGAGCTCGCGCCATAAAATCCTTTAAAGCCAAGGGATCTTTCAGCGTATCCTCCTGTGCGATCGGCAAGTGCGGAAAATGCTCCTGTAATGCCGCCGTAAATAAGCCACTGCTGTGACCAATCAACTTTCGCTGACCCGGTGGCCCGGCATTGTAAAGTGACGTCGAATCTAAGCCGCAACTCGGCGAGCGAGCTTTAACAAGATATCCGCTGAGCTGCCCGAACCACCTCTTCTGCCCCTCGACGCTAGCCCGTAAGCGCTCGCTGACATCCAGCTCCGCGGTTGCGGTACCAACGCAGCGGACGATGCCCTCGTCACTTTTGACCAGCTGAATTGTCTCTCGGGGCACCCCCAAACCGATTGCAACCTCGGGGCAAAAACCGCGCACTTCGAAGCGCGTTTTCAGTACCAAGAGCAACGCCTGCGCGTGCTTATCTGTGCCATCGTAGCGTACCGCTTCGCCCAACAGACAGCTGCTGACACCTAGGATTGGTTTATTATTAATCGTTACTCTCCCCGCAAGGCTCGATCCATGATGGACCAGCACTGCTCACGGTAGCTGGCCGTTTCATTGATCAACTGGTGACCTGCGGCATCGATCATATGAACACTCGTGCGGGGGAACTTCGACTCGATAGCGCTCAGGTTATAACCGTGATCCACGGTCTGGTCGTCACTGCCCTGAACAATGGTCAGCTCACGATGTTGTACCGAGAAACCCTTAAAATCACTCACCCACTGGTCCATCGCCGTCAGCCAATCAACTGGCATGTAGCGCGCTTGAAGTGGATCACGCAACGCCAGAAAATCCAAGAAATCGCGGTCGTGGCTGCTGCGGCTAAACTTGCGTTTAAGGCGATTCATAAACAATCGCAGAATATAAAATCCCCAACGCAGACCACCCCAGCCCTTAGCTCGGATCAATGGCGCCAGTAGCACCACACGGTCGAAGTTCAACGCCTGAGGATAACTTGCCAAGAGGTTTAGAATCACTGCACACCCCGTGCTTTGCCCCACCGCGTGCCAAGGCTTAGGCAGTCCGCCCTCGGCAAGCTTTAAGCTGCCAAGCAACACATCTCGATATTGATCAAAGGACTGAATACTCGCTTCGTCGCCGCTACTGAGGCCGTGCCCCGGAAGATCAAAGCACACCACACCGTAACCTTGCTGCAGTAGCCAGCGGATCGCATGCTGACACAAACCTACGTGATCCGTATAACCATGCTGCAACCACACGGTGCCTTTCGAAAGATCCGCCTGCCGCGGTGTTGTCACTCGCGGCCGCCAAACATGACAAGCCAGCTGAAAGCCAGCCGCACCGAAGCGACCAAACTGGTGGCGGATATTGGGGAGCTCACTGGAGAAATTAATCTGGTAGTGGTTCAGGTAGGCCTGTGTATCCCCACGAGCGAGAAAGCTGTCCCCTTCAGCTCCTAGGTCCAATGGCGGTAAATCCGCCTTTAGCTGCTGCAGCAGCGCCAACGACAACGTCATTCCACCTCCTTGGTCCGGGCCCATTCCCAGCATCCCTTATATCTTGCTATTCAGTGTAGACATTTAGCTCGTCGCTCTCACCTCCTAGCGAGACTCCGCCCTCTCTTTCGAGATGGCCCCTAAACACCGAAAACAAAAAAGGCGACCGAAGCCGCCTTTTTCACCCGACGCCAGTAAAACTGGCCATCAAGTTTTTACAAACCCGAGGCTTACAGCTCGCCGCGGTTGTAGCGCTCATACATGTCGTCGAGGCTGATCGGTTTTATTTTGCTGGCGTTGCCGGCAGTACCAAAGGCTTCGTAGCGATCAATACAGATGTCCTTCATCGCGTCTACCGTGGCAGACAAGAACTTGCGTGGGTCGAACTCAGCTGGGTTCTGCGCCAGGAAGCGACGGGTAGCACCGGTAGAGGCCAAGCGCAGATCAGTATCGATGTTGATCTTGCGTACGCCGTGTTTGATTCCTTCAACGATCTGCTCAACTGGCACACCGTAGGTCTCAGGGATTTCGCCGCCAAACTCGTTAATGATCTTCAACCATTCCTGTGGCACTGAAGACGAACCGTGCATGACCAGATGGGTATTCGGAATGCGCTTGTGAATCTCTTTGATGCGGTTGATCGCCAGCACGTCATCCGTTGGGGGACGGGTGAACTTGTATGCACCGTGTGAGGTACCACAGGCAATCGCCAGTGCATCAACACCGGTCTTGGCAACAAAGTCAGCGGCCTCTTCTGGATCGGTCAGCATCTGCTCCATGGATAATTTGCCCACAGCGCCAATGCCGTCTTCTTCGCCGGCTTCGCCAGTTTCCAAAGAACCCAGACAACCCAGCTCACCTTCAACAGAAACGCCACAAGCGTGGGCCATTTCAACGGTGCGACGGGTAACGTCAACATTGTATTCATAGTCAGCGGGTGTCTTGCCGTCTGCCAGCAGAGAACCGTCCATCATTACTGAGCTGAAGCCCAGTTGGATAGAACGCTGACAAACAGAAGGTGAAGTTCCGTGATCCTGGTGCATACACACTGGGATATGCGGAAACTCTTCGATCGCGGCCAAAATCAGGTGACGCAGGAAGGGTGCACCGGCGTACTTGCGAGCGCCGGCGGAAGCCTGCACGATCACGGGAGAATTGGTCTGATCGGCCGCTTCCATGATGGCGCGCATTTGTTCCAGGTTGTTCACGTTATAAGCTGGAACACCGTAGCCAAACTCGGCGGCGTGGTCCAACATTTGACGCATGCTGATTAGAGCCATGATTCCGTCCTTCTGTTTTTAATAATTGTCTTTTGGGTTGCTTCTCTAATTAAGAAGCTTAATTGCCAGCTGTACTGCAAGCAGTCACCTGGCTTTATAATTATGTGCTTCTAATTTACTTCTTCGCGCGCTGCTCTAGCTCAGCCCTGAGCCCGTTCTTCAAGAATAGCAACGGCTGGAAGCACTTTACCTTCGACAAATTCGAGGAAAGCACCACCACCGGTGGAGATATAAGAAACTTTATCGGCGATGTCGTATTTGTCGACGGCCGCTAAGGTATCACCACCACCGGCAATAGAGAAAGCATCGCTCTCGGCAATTGCCTTAGACAGGGCTTCGGTACCGCCGCCAAACTGATCATATTCGAACACGCCCACAGGGCCGTTCCAGATGATGGTCTTGGCTTCTTTCAAGATGGTCGCCAGCTGCGCGATTGAATCCGGACCTATATCGAAAATGCTGTCATCGGCTTGTACATCAGCCGCATTCTTCAGCTCTGCGGCGCCAGCCCACTCTTTACCGGTCACAACATCGGTCGGCACGGGGATGTCGCACTTTTTCATCAACGCCTTGGCGTTCGGGATCAGGTCTTGCTCGTACAGTGACTTGCCCACTGGCTTGCCGCTGGCGGCCAAGAAGGTGTTGGCGATACCGCCACCGACGATCAGCTGATCAACCTTGTCAGACAATGTCTCGAGTACGGTCAGTTTAGTCGAAACTTTCGAACCGCCGACAATCGCCACCATCGGGCGAGCTGGGTTAGCCAGTGCGCTGTCCAACGCGGTCAATTCACCAACCAGCAACGGACCAGCAACGGCAATTGGTGCAAATTGAGCAACGCCGTGGGTAGATGCCTGAGCGCGGTGCGCAGTACCGAAGGCGTCCATGACGAAGACATCGCACAGGGATGCGTAGGCCTTGGCCAGATCGTCCGCGTCCTTCTTCTCGCCGACGTTAAAACGCACGTTTTCCAGCAAGACCAGCTCGCCGCCTGCCACGTCAACACCGGCCTGCCAATCCCTTACCACTTTCACGTCACGCTCGAGCAATTTGCCCAAGTGTGCCGCAACCGGTGCAAGGGAGAACTCGTCATCGAACTCACCTT
>Ga0105356_10002979_pt1 | contig 16730 bp, 17 predicted proteins | sample GOMGulsemesocosm_3_FD_83502 | JGI IMG/M metagenome (GOLD analysis project Ga0105356, IMG submission 83502) | Methane-oxidizing microbial communities from mesocosms in the Gulf of Mexico - GOM9D Gulf of Mexico | ecosystem: Environmental > Aquatic > Marine > Cold seeps | place: Gulf of Mexico...
ACCACCTCATTAGATACTATAACCGATGTCGCCCTCGTTGATGGCGGTGCATACCCACAACTCGGAGAAATCTCCTTATCTCATAATGGGGTGCTATTTCTAGATGAACTCCCCGAATTTAAACGAGGCGTGTTGGACGTCTTACGACAACCCTTAGAGGATCGTGAAGTGACCAAAAGGCACACGCATTAGTGAAGCCATATAATATAGAAGTTTGGATAGAGATGGGTGGTTAGGTTGACATCTCGATACAAATTTTGAATACAAAATTCACTCGATGTGACAAAACTAATTTGGATTGTCAGTTCGAGTGATTTCGAAAGATTTTTCTTGAAGAAATTGTATCGAGAACAATTATAATAGAGCTTCTCGATACAATTTTATTTCGTTACACTTCATAAAACCACCTACCTACGGCAGACAGGCTCGAAGTGACAATTGATATCGAAATGTCAGTTCGAGCCTTTTTAAAGTAGGTAGATGTCACGCCTTAGCAAGGAGTTCCGCCGGTCTGTCTCTATTGGTCATTCGTATTGGTGGATGGGAATGATCGGTCTTCACCCCAAATGATGCGCACGGCACCTGATCCTCCTTGACCTGCGTATTCCCACTGCACATCTGGCAAGCCACCGTCACCAACCACTACGGTGTAGGTCGTTCCAGGTACCACGGTAATGCTGTTTTTCCAGCCTAGACCTCCACCGGAGCCACCGTATTTGTAAGTCGACCCACCGCCGCCTCCGAATGCCCCGCCGCGCTGAATGAGTGGGCTTGAGCTGCTGCCATCGAGGTAAGTCTTGCCATTAACGCCCCCCGAACCTCCGCCACCGCCTTCAGCAGCGCCGATAGATGAGCCAGAACCATTCGCACCTTGGCCATAGATTCCGACACCGCCGCCAGAAGCCCAGCCACCGCCGCCGCCACCGCCGCCAGCACCGTCACCTCCGGCAACTTGTGTGGTTCCAGTACCATTGCCAATGCCGCCATAGCCCCCAGAACCCGAGTAACCACCGGCGCCACCGCCTCCAGAAAAAGAGCTTCCCGTCGTATTCGAATAGCCGCCGTTGCCACCACCATCACCGGTAAATGTGCCAAATGCGTCAATCCCGTGGCCGCCACCGCCACCTCTCACCGTAGAGGCATCGATAAAGTAGGAATCACTGCCAGAGGTTTGCCCAGAGTCACTGTTTCTGCCTCCGCCGCCGCCACCGCCAATGGCAACCACTGACACGCTGGTCACCCCTTCGGGTGCGGTCCATGAATAAGTACCTGGTATAGTGAATTCCTGCTGACCTACGACCGGTTCATGCAATTCTTCTAAAGCTGCAATTCTAGCTTCTAAAGCTCCTATAAAAGCCTCGTCTATTCCGCCAGGTAAAGTGGTAGCTGTTTTAGAATGCATTGCATAAGGCACACTTAATAACTGACTCGTACCATTTACATCGTAACTGCCATCATTATCTACATCTACTTCTGTTTTTATAAAATAGGTGTCAGTGCTCCAAATAATATCAGAGAAAACTCCAGTTACTACTACTGCTGCACTGCCTCCAATCTCAATACTTAACAGTCCGTTTGCATTAGTGGTTGGTGTTTGGGTTTCTACATAAACTGCCGTAGTCCCTTTCAATATGCTGATCTGAATAGGCGTGATTGCATCGCTTACCAAAATATCAGAACCGTCTCGAACTACTGCTTGGTAACTCATGCTCTCTGGTGATTGTGCAAATACAGTAGCTGTTATAAGTAATGCTGATAAAAGTGTGTAAAATTTGTTCATAGCATTTATTTTTTAATGATTTTAAATGTTTTTAATTCGCTGTTGTTTTGGTTTACTTTTAAAAGATAAACACCTGTCGCCAAATTTTTCATGGCTATTTGTGTTGCTTCTTGTTGTACTTTTCCTTTAGTGACTACGTGCCCTTGAACATCGAACATCGTATAACTTAAATCTGTGAGTGTAGCATTGGTTAACCTCAAAACTATATAGTCTGTGGTTGGGTTAGGGTAGGTTACCGCTGACAAAGTAAGTGCTATCAGTTCAGGATTGCTTAAAACAGCAAATTCTATTGCTTGTTGTACGCCTTCGGCTACAGTGCCATTACTGCCAATATTCATAGTGTTTACCAATTGTCCAACCGAATAACTAACTGTGCCATCGCCAGTGGCTTCACCTCCTGTGGCCGGTATAGTTTGTTGTGAATAAATTGAAATTGTAGCGCATAGAAAACACGCTAATAGCATCGTTATTTTCATAGAGTTGTTTTTTAAGATTCGTCTAAAATCAACTCAAAGAAAGAGAGTAAAAGAAAGATTGGTCTAGTTTAAAAAAAAACGAATATAACACAAATAAAGATGCATAAAATGCATAAGATGAATAAAATGCATAAGATGAAATTTATTTATTTGCAGAGTAAAATATTAATGGTAACACAGTGTATAATTAATTGCTGAGTTTTGGCTTATTTAGGAAAATCCTCTCGGATTTTCTATTCGGCTTATATTTACTAAATTACACGATTATACACGCAACTAATCATACACAAACCATTGCCCACAATTTGAGAAAAACATTGAGAACAGAAAAACCACATATCAAATTATATAAAATTGAGAACCAACTTGTACTTGACATCGACACGTGGGAATTGAAAGATATTATCGAAGACTATTTGCGAGAAGAGTGTGATATTAATTACGAACGTTTTCAAGAATTGAATCCAGAATTAACGAAAACAAATTATGAAAGCTATCGCCTTTTCTTTTCAGATAAATATTCGGAAAACCAAATTGCAGATGTTATGGAAAAATTTTCTGATAATGAATTGATTGAAATTGTTGAATTCCAAAGGTCACAAGCAAACGGAAAATTTTATTGTGAATGTTGTGGATATAATACGTTGAATGAAAAACCAAATGGAACATATCAAATTTGCTCAATTTGCTTTTGGGAAGATGAGCCAATTCAATCTGCGGATCTCAATTATGAAGGCGGAGCAAATAGAGTTTCATTAATTCAAGCTAAAAGGAATTTTTCGGAATTTGGAGCTTGCGAAAGAGATATGATTAAAAACGTCAATAAGGTTTATAAAGCTGACATTAGAAATCCGAAATATAAAACGGAATAAAAAACATGTGGCAACACCGTGTTTAATTAAAAATGATTTTGATACTAAACCTATATTCTACCCAAGCCCTACAAAAGGAGATTTTATAGTAAATTTAGGTGAAACTTACGAGTACATAATTGCCACAATAACAGATTTACGAGGTGTAAAAATTCAATCCAAAAAATATAGTAATATTGAAACACTAAATCTTAATATTGACGTATCAACAGGGGTATACCTATTGATTCTTGAATCAATAAACAAGAAACATATAATTCGGTTAGTGAAAAATTAACAAAGAAATAAAAAGTTTTGGCAAAGTGTTTAATCAAAAGTTTACTACTTTTAATTCCCTTACTTACTATAGCCGAGACCTTAGCAACAATTAAAAACATATAAACTAAAAATTTGACACATGGAAAAAAATTGGGTAATAGCAATATCACTTTTTTTAATAATCACTTTTCTTTTTTGGAGGCTTACTAGTGGTCATTTCAAAAAAGAATATGGTAAAAAGTTGTGGAAACAATGGGGAACGAGACTTTTTTATTGGCAAGGTGCAATATATACCAGTACTGGAATTACAATTCTAGTAATGTTTCTTTTAAAATGGACAAATGTTTTGACTTTTTAGAAGTCTAAAAAACAACTATAAAAAAGAATAACTCATAGAAAAATAAAAGTGAATCGATTAAATCAACTCAAACGGAAAAAATATTAGCGTTTTAATATATTGTACTGATACAACTAAGGAGTTTAAAGCCCTAACAAATAACGGATTGAAAATGGAAAAATAGAAAAGACTCTGGAAAACGAAAATGAGACTATTAAAAATTTAAGAACTGTTGACATCCCTGTATAAAAGTCATTGCTAATATTCGCCTACTTACGAAACCTCTTATTGCAATTACTAAAAACGAACCGTCCTGAATTAATATGAAAAAAAAACAAAAAAAACGCATACTTAGAATAATACTGGCTATTGGAACCCCAATTTCCTTGTTTTACGTACCATGGATACTTGTATGGGCATGGGTATTGCCATTACCAGATACGGTTCAAGAACAAGTAAATGAAGCCATTAGCCATGGGTTTGATGGAATGATTGTATACGTGGATCAAGCTGGAAAACCTCCAGAGTTTTATGCCTCTGGCTGGCATGATCGCAAAAACAAAATACCTGCTGACCCACAAGCCTTATTCAAAATTGCCAGCATTAGCAAGTTATATGTCGCTGTTGCCACAGCAAAAATAATCAAAGACGGACGTTTGTCTTTGGATAAAACACTCGCGGATTACTTTCCAGAACTTGTGGGAAGAATTGAAAATTCAGACAAGATAACTTTGAAGTTAATGCTGCAACATAGGAGTGGCATTCCTAATTTTGTAGACCATCCTGATTACTGGACAAATCCTCCAAAAAACAAACAAGAAACCCTAGATTACGCACTTGATTTACCAGCTGATTTTGAACCAGGTAACGATTATGGCTATTCAAATACGAATTATATGTTGATTTCTGACCTCATTGATAAAGTGATGGGGTATAGCCATCAACAATATATAAAGGAAGAAATTCTGGCACCACTCAAGCTCCAAAACACGTTCGGTTCGCTGCATGATGTAGATATAAACGATGTGATGAGCGGTTATTATGTTGGGATTGAAAACGATCTAAAGACTGATTTTTCAGGCTTAATGATAGCTACAGCAGAAGATGTGGGTATATTCTTGAGAGCATTAAACGATGGTTCAGTGTTTAATGAAGGTGAACAGGACATATATTCTTCCATTTACGTTTACAAACACACCGGCTTACTGGTTGGCTATCAAAGCATTGCAGATTACCACGAAGATATTGATACCGTTGTTATTCAATTTAATAATACAACTAACTTTGATGGATATGACTGGAATTTAGCGGAAATCATATATAATCGTATTGTAAAAATAGTGAGAAACAAAAAAAAATTATAACAATGTATAAAGGGCATTAAAAGGCCCTATATACTCACCATAATGCAGTAATAGAATTAACACTAAACAATCTGGCTTAAATGAATAAAATAATTATAATTCTTCTGATTTTGTTATCAATATCTTGTAACACCGAAACAAAGAACAAAGAAAAAGAAATTCAAAAAGGACAACAAGAAACTCCTATGATGGGTTGGGCAAGTTGGAATAATTACAGGATTCACATCAATGAGAATATAATTAAATCTCAAACAGATGTATTAAGTTCTTCTGGACTTAAAGACCTTGGTTATTCGTATATCAATATTGATGATGGCTTTTTCGGAGGGAGAGATAAAAACGGGAATTTACTATCTCATAAACAACGATTTCCTAATGGAATGAAATCACTAGCCAAATACATTCATTCCAAAGGATTAAAGGCTGGGATCTATTCTGATGCAGGAATAAATACATGTGCTTCATTTTGGGACAAAGACACTATTGGTGTTGGCATGGGGCTATATGGACATGAGAAAATGGATTTGAATTTATTTTTAAAAGATTGGAATTATGACTTCATAAAAGTTGATTGGTGTGGAGCAGAATGGCTAGGACTGGACGAAGAGATGCGTTACACTGAAATTGGGGAACTAATTCATACAATTAATCCTAATGTAAAATATAATGTATGCCGATGGGAGTTTCCGGGAAAATGGGTGACACAAGTTGCTGATTCATGGAGAATATCGGGAGATATTGGCAACAAATTTGAATCTATTGCTCATATAATTGATATGAACGCTGACTTATGGATATATGCTTCAGAAGGTCACTATAATGATATGGATATTCTGCAAGTAGGTAGAGGCATGAGCTACGAAGAAGATAAAACTCATTTTTCTATGTGGTGTATGATGCACTCTCCTCTTATTCTTGGTAATGATTTAACAAACATGAGTAAAGAAACCATCAAAATAATCACAAACGAAGACATTATTGCGCTTAATCAAAGTCAGTTTATATACCAAGCTAGAAGATTAATTGATTATGGAGAATTAGAGGTATGGGCAAAACCATTAATTTCAACAATGAGTGGTGAAATAGCGGTTGCCTTATTAAATAGGTCAGAAAACAAGGAAACCATTACATTTGACTTAAAATCAGTTGGGTTAGATGCTTCTAAAGGATATACAATCAAAGATTTGTGGACTAAGGAATCATTTGAATCATCAACACAAAATGAAATCAAAAGAGAGGTTGTAAATCATGGAATCACTGTACTTAAAATTAAAGGTGAATCATTACCCTTTAATGTGTTTCAATATAAGGACAATGAATAATTCTGTCTATAATAAAATCTCGTCTTTTACTGATTATTCCATGAACTAAAAAGAGACCATTTTAATTATAACACGAAAGCAGTATCGTTCTTTATTTCTTCCATAACAAAAGAACTTTGTACATTAGAAACCCCTTCGATAACAGATAGTTTATCGACCACAAAGGATTGATATTCATCCATATCATTTACGGCAATTTTCAATAAGAAGTCATAATTCCCAGATACATGTTGGCATACCATAATTTCGGGCAGCTTTGTTATTGCTTCTTTGAAACTATCAATCAAAGCTCTGGAATGTATAGCTAAAGAAATATGACAATATACAATTATCGCCTTTTTCACTTTAGCTCCATTTAAAATTGCAACATAACTTTTAATGTAATTTTGTTGCTCCAATTTTTTTATACGTTCAAAGGTTGGAGACACTGTTAAACCAATAATATCGGCTATCTCTTTGGTATTCTGTTTTGCATTTTTCTGCAAAAGCATCAATATTTTTTTATCAATTCTGTCCATAGCAGATTTTTTTCCTGTTTTTAATCATTACGCCTTATTAAAACAGTTGAAATATATTGTAATTTACGAGTTTATAAGCTTTATATCCTGTAATAATCGAATTTACAATATATTTTATTTATTCATTGTATTTTTGCAGAATAATAACCTAATTAAATAATTAGATGTCAACAATATCACTGAAAGACAGTCAACGACTAATACAATTAAAGAGCGACATTGAAAAAGCCAGAGATTCATTTTTAGGATATCCGGTTTCTAAAGATTTTGATTATTCAGAATTAATTCCTTTTCTAAAATACCCAATCAATAACTTGGGAGATCCTTTTGAAGATGGTACTTATAAAGTACAAACTCATGAAATGGAACGGGAGGTCGTAGGTTTTTTTGCAAAATTATTTAGGGCGCAACCAAATGATTACTGGGGGTACGTCACCAATGGAGGTTCTGAGAGTAACTTATATGGATTGTATTTAGCGAGAGAACTATATCCCAAGGCAATGGTCTATTATTCTGAGTCTACACATTACAGCGTTCGAAAAAACATTCATTTGCTTAATATCCCGAGTATTGTTATTCGTTCACAAGAAAACGGTGAAATAGATTACGACGATTTTGAAAATACGGTAAAAATGAACCGCCATAAACCAGCTATTGTGCTCACAACTTTTGGTACAACAATGAAAGAAGCCAAAGATGACGTTTCAAAAATAAAAGATATTTTAAAAAACCTAGCCATTCAAGACCATTATATTCATTGTGATGCTGCACTGTCCGGAACCTACGGACCTTTCATGGAACCCCGCATCCCCTTCGATTTTAAGGATGGCGCGGATAGTATTTCTATTAGTGGTCATAAATTTATTGGCTCACCAATTCCAACCGGAGTAATTATTACAAAGCGATCAAACAGAGATCGCATTGCCAAAGGCATCTCATACATTGGATCATTAGATACCACTATTACAGGCTCGAGAAACGGCCATAGTCCATTGTTTTTATGGTATGCCCTGAAACAGTTAGGAACCAAAGGACTTAAAGCTCGTTATCAGCACAGCTTAGAGGTTGCTGAGTATTGTAAAAAGAAGCTAAACGACATAGGAATTAAAGCATGGAGTAACCCAAATGCGATTACTGTAGTATTACCAAAAACCTCTAATGACATTAAATTAAAATGGCAATTGGCAACAGAAGGAGACATCTCTCATATTATTTGCATGCCAAATGTAACAAAGGAACAAATCGATGAATTTATTCATGATATGGCCAACTGTGAAATTAAATTAGAAGAAGAATTTGAATTTGAATTTTAATACATCAGTATCCCAACATTTAGATCAGGTTACACTGATCCATCTCCCTTAAATAAAAAGCGATGAACAATTAACATGTTTCTTCGCTTTTTTTTTCATTCCATTCAAACCCCGTTATGCTCTTTAACTTGACTCAACCAAACCGTTATAGTTTAATTTTGAATCTAGCAACTTTTAAATTACCATAATGGTTAATTATAAAAAGCTTCCACAAATTAAAGAGCTATTTGAACTAATCCTTTTTGTTTTTTTGATTGACCCTCCACTCATAATTGATTTTCCGCTTTAAATAGTCTCTAAGTGGTTCTAAACCAATTTTTTTTCTGCGTTGATCAACATACTCAGGATCTTTAACAGGAAATGGCTCCATATTACCTTCAATACCATAACGAAACTGCATACCGTAGATTTGAAGTTTATTATCATTAACCAGAATTCTATCTTGTATTTTGGCGAATTCCATACAGCTCCCTTCCTTGTCTAAACAAGCCTTTTTAATTTGAGACAAGTATTTCTTCCTAATCAAATCATTTTCGTGATGATTTATGATCAATAAAGGTGCATCTGCTGCCAATTTTCCTACCGTAGCGTATTTAGGCCAACCATACTGTTCAATTAGTTGATGCATTTCGCTATAATTCTCTTGTCCAATTTTTTGTTTAAATGCTCCTAAAGGATAATACCATTGTGGGATATCTCCTTGTTTCATAAAGTAAGCTTTTGCCTGGTCAATATAATAATCTAAAGCTTGGTCTTTCAAAATTAGATGGAGTAACTTTTTAGCATATTCTGGTTGTTTTAACTCACCATTCTTTTTTTGATATTTCCATAATTGATTATTCTCAATTTCATTCCATCTTGGATCTTCGATTAAAGCATATAAATCTGTATCAGCTAAAGCCCATAACGAATTATCCTCTTTTAATGCAATGTCGAGGTAATGATACGCGCTATCTTTTTGAAAGGTCAATGCGAAGGCACAAGCCAGATTATAGGTGTTTTTTCTGTTTTTCGGAGTTTTGTGATACGCCACTTTATACATTTCAATAGCAGCTTTTAAATTTCCTTCATCTCTTAATTTATCCGCATTTACAGCTTGCGCCAAACCGATATGTCCATTAAGAACTATATATACTATTGTAAACAGGTATTTAATAGTGCTCATATTTTAAACATTTTCGGGTTTAATATGCCACTAAGAATTTTACATATCATATAAAGACAAATTCCTAATACAGGTGTGATTAATGTATATGATATCCCTTGAAATACTAAATTTGATGAAACACCTCCTGCTTTACCAATAAAATAAAAGCTATGTAATAATCCCAATAATAAAGACAGGATACTTGAAACAAGAATCCCAAAAGCGGCACTATTTATTTTTGAATTGTGTTGTTCCATTAGAAGTAAATAATCTTTGCTTCGTCTGGATTGTAATTTCTTGATGAAATGATATATAGCAATGACACTAAAAATGATAAAAACAATAATGAATTTTAGATCTCCACTAGTAATAAACTCGATAAAAGGCATTCTCATAATGATATAGTTTTGAAATTAATGATTCAAAAATAACATTGCGTATAGAGATAATATTTCTTTTGCGATACGTGAACAGTTTAGTCCGGGTTTTAACGGCTTCGTTTCTTTTATTGGGATAGAATCAAGATATTGGTTATATAAAAACTAACTAACCATTAAAAAATCATGTAACAAAATATTCTTGTTCTCGTCTTAAGAGTATTATTATCAAATCTAATAAGATATCATAAATAACCTGATTTAACATCAAAAATACATAAGCCTTCATGAGCACTCATAAAAAATCAATCTTTACAATAGCAATTTTGTTTCTTTCTTTTTTAAACGCTAATTTATCCTATGGCCAATCAAAAAATTTAAAGAAGCCTAAATTAGTTGTTGGAATTGTTGTTGACCAGATGAGATCTGAACAACTGTACAGGTATGAAAAAAAATACTCAGAAGATGGCTTTAAAAGGATATTAAGAGAGGGATTTAATTATAAAAACACCCAATATAATTATTCTCCAACGGTTACTGCTGCAGGTCATTCTTCAATCTATACAGGTACTACTCCTTCGACCCATGGTATTGTAGCGAATAGTTGGTATGATCGATATAAAAAGCAATATATTGGAAGTGTTGACGATACCACGGAAGTATTAGTTGGTAGTAAAAAACAAAATAATGCAGGAGCATCACCCAAACAGCTACTGACAACAACGATTTCTGATCAACTTCGAATGCATTCAAATTTTAGATCAAAAGTCATTAGTGTCTCATTGAAAGATAGAGGAGCTGTTTTACCTGGAGGTCATCTAGCTAATGCCGCTTATTGGCATGATATTGAAACAAGTCCAGGATACTTTGTTTCAAGCTCATATTATATGAAAGAATTGCCAAAATGGGTGCGTAATTTTAATGCATTGGAAAAATCGAGCACTTATTTAGATACTATTTGGAATACCTTATACCCAATTGAGAACTATATAGAAAGTTATGGCGACAACAACACTTATGAAGTTGTACTAGGAGAAAAAACACCAACATTTCCTTATAATTTCAAAAAACTTAGAAAAAAATATAGAAAAAGAAATATAGAATATTTGATGTTAGGCTTCTCCCCTGCTGGAAACACACTACTTACTGAATTCGCGATGGAAGCCATAAAAAACGAAAATCTTGGTCATGATGAAGATACCGACATGCTCACTATAAGTTATTCTGTCACCGATAAAGCTGGGCACATTTTTGGCCCGAACTCAGTGGAAGTAGAAGATATTTATATTCGATTAGATCGTGAAATAGCTGAACTTTTAAAATACTTAGATACAACAGTTGGGCATGGAGAATATACACTATTCCTTACTTCCGATCACGGAGCTATCCCAGTTGCATCTTATTTAAACGATATAAAAATCCCCACAGGAGTAGCAAGAATCGCAAAGTATAAGGACCGATTGGGTACTTATTTAAATACTAAATATGGAGCAGGACCTTGGATTCAAAATTTTGATGATGACCATGTCTTTCTAAATAGAACTTTTATCTCTAAAAAAGGGATCCAACTGGAAAATATTCAGCAAAATGTTGCGGACTTTTTAGTGGATTTTGAAGGCATAAGTGCAGCTTTAACTGCCTATCATTTACAAACCAATCAATATAATTCTGGCTTAAGGGAACGCATTCAAAATGGCTATCATCAAAAAAGATCAGGGGATGTTATATTAACATTTAATGCTGGTGTTGTTCAAGATGACGATTCTGAAATTGAGGTCTCTAAAATTAAAGGAACCATTCATGGTTCTGGATATAGTTATGATACCCATGTTCCATTATTGTGGTTTGGAAATAATATACCACAAGGAGAATCTGTCAGAAATGTTTCGCCAATAGATGTTTCATCAACATTAACCATGTTTCTAAACCTCCAATTACCGAGTGGAAATAGTGGAGAGCCATTGAAAGAATTATTTAAATAACTTGATACACGTATTTAAATCCACCCTTCTCGTTTTAATAAATTCTCAATATGAGCATAATGGTGGTTACTATGCCAAGCGTAACTACCAATATTGTTTTTTAGAACAACCTCATTGTTTCCATCTGGATGAATAAAACGTCTATTCAAATCGTTTTCATTCATGTTTTTGATTAAATACACCAATTTGCAATGCGTAGATTTCAAATGGTCTAAAGCCATTTGTATTGGTGCTGTTTTAGCATCAATTAGCTCTGCCCATGCCTGTTCGTTATAAGCTTTAATAATAGGGGTTTCTTCTGTTAATGCCCATTTAAAACGGATATAACTATGATGATGACTATCTGAGAGGTGGTGTAACACTTGACGCACTGTCCAACCTTGTTCTCTATAAGGCGTATCCAACTGCTTGTTTGACAAATGCTTGACTAAATTTTCTAATCGTTGTGGAAAATGTTCTAAAATAGAGATCCAATTGTCAATTTGGCTATTGGAAATTGTGTTGGGACAATCAAATTGTCCAATTGGAAATTTTAAAAACTGAAGTTCTTTATTTATCATGATACAAAAATAAAAAAAGCACTTCGTAATGAAGTGCTAGGATCCTAAATATTATATAATAAACTTTAGTTTTCTTTTTTATTATAAGCTTCTACAAATCGTCTTGCTTTCCCATTACCATCATTATATTCTAATGTCTTTTTATAATTATTAAAGGCTTGCAAGCTGTCTCCATGAGCCAAATATGCATCCCCTAAACTATCATAAACATTCCCACTTTCAGGATATAAGACAACATTCATTTTAAATACGCTAATAGCATTTTCATATTCTTTTCTGCGTAACAAGCTGTATCCAATACGATTAAAATTACCCTCATCTAATAATACACTTGTTGAATCTTGCTTTTTAATCTCTAAATAACCAGCAAGAGCATTATCGTAATCACCGTTTTCTAAATACATACTTGGGGTATTAAATGCGTCATCAACTTTTAAATAATCATAAGTGATTGCATCTTCATTGTCTTCAGATATAATAGATAAATAACGTTTTTGGGTTTCCGGATGCTGGACAAAACGGAGTTTCTTATAAATATCCGCTACAAAAAAAGTTTTTTTATCCAAAATTACTGGCTCAATTATTTTAACTCCTCCCAATTTTATAAATAAATGTTTATCCTTATATAATACATCAATAATATTCTCCTCATCAAATAAATAGCGTCCAGACGTTTGTTCCATGTATTCTGCAGAATAATCAATTGGTTTAGTGCAACTTGAAACAACAATTATAAGGAATAAAGTATATAAAAGTACATTCGTTTTATTCATTGCATTTTTATTTTTGATTTCGAGTCCATTATCTTTCTTTGAAAAGTTCATTTTAATTTGATTGATAGGTTTTGTAATAGATTATAAAAAAGTCTCACTATAAATGAGACGATTTTTATGGTAATAAGTTACTACTTTGCATTAAAACAAAAAAAAGCACTTCTATATGAAGTGCTTTTAAAATATTCTGATAGTCATTTCAATGTTTTTGAAATAACTAAATATACTATTTAGCTTATTTTACATTCATTAACTCAACATCAAAAATCAAAGTAGCATCCGGTGGAATTACACCTCCAGCACCAGCACTTCCATATGCTAAATCACTTGGAATAACAAAACGTGCTTTATCTCCAACTTTCAAAAGTGCAACGCCTTCGTCCCAACCAGGAATAACTTGACCAACACCTAAAGCAAAATCAATAGGCTCATTACGTTTGTATGACGAATCAAACACTGTTCCATCTGCTAACTGTCCTTTGTAATGTACAGAGACTGTTTTTCCTTTTTCGGCTTTGGTCCCGTTTCCTTCTTGAAGAATTTGATAACGTAACCCACTATCTGTTTTATTAAAACCAGTAGCAATTTTTTCCATTTCAGCTTCTGCATTTGCTTTTGCTTCTGCCAAACGCTTTTCTCTAGATCCTTCAAAAGTTCTAAAGGCCTCAATGCCATTAAATGCTTCTGCTTCTGCTCCAACACGAACAATTTCAAGGGTTTCAATACTATCTCCCTGTCCAATTGTATCAACAATTTCTTGTCCTTCAGAAACCTTTCCAAAAACGGTATGTTTTCCATCTAACCAAGCAGTTTCAATATGAGTGATAAAAAACTGGCTCCCATTTGTTCCAGGACCAGAATTTGCCATAGATAATACTCCAGGGCCATCATGTTTTAAATCTGGATGAAACTCATCCTCAAATTGATATCCTGGATTTCCTGTTCCTGTTCCTTGAGGACATCCTCCTTGAATCATGAAATCTGGAATCACTCTATGGAATTTTAATCCATCATAATAAGGGTTTCCTTGTGGCTTCACCGAATTTTCCAAATTTCCCTCAGCTAAAGCAACAAAGTTACCTACCGTTCCAGGAGTTTTTTGAAATTCTAAAGCGACTAATATCTCGCCTTTACTTGTATTAAATTTTGCGTATAATCCGTCTTGCATTGTTCTGTATTTTAAGAAAGTGCAAAGATATGAATTGAATCCTGATTTATTAGTATTGTATTTAAACTATTTAAGTACTGCCTTAAGCTAATTTTACTAAATTTGTCAAAATTTAAATTTAATGAGCTTTTCTTTTGGTAAACTTTTAGATACTTTCGGAAACAAAAGTGTTAAGGAACATACACAGGATAATAACAATACTGGGGCTATTATTGACTCCATTAATGATGAACATTTTGCTGTTTCTGATCAAAATGTATTGTATGCAGCTGTGAACGAGCTAGGAGGATATTATTACCTTAAAACCATAATTGTTGGTGCTTTCAAAATAAAAACAATGAAAGGTGCAACATTAACCATAATGTCAAAAGATTTTGAATTAGATTTAGTTACAGACATGGATGAGTTTGAATCACAACACTCAAATGTCTCCAAAAGATATGTCACCAGAATAGATTTTCAGATAACTGAAAATGATATTTCAAAAATAGACCCATCAATTCTTAATTCATTAGTATTAAAAACTAAAAAACACAATATAGCATTTAGAATTGAAAGTCATTAATTTGCCACTTCACTTATAAATTTAATGCGATAGAGACGTAATTCATCATCGTCATAATCGCCATCAAACTCTTCAATTGCAGTATCAATTTTATCGGTTTCAGATTCCATAAAATAGTCATGAATCTCCTCTTGTTGGTCTTCATCAAGGATGTCATCAATCCAATAATTGATATTTAGCTTGGTTCCTGAGTAAACAATAGCCTCCATTTCTTTTACAAAAGCACCCATTTCCATGCCTTTGGCAGAAGCAATATCGTCTAGCGGTAATTTTCTATCAATATTTTGGATTATATAAAGCTTTAAAGCAGAATTTAAACCTGTAGATTTAACAATCATATCCTCAGGTCGCATAATATCATTTTCTTCTACATAGGAGTCAATAAGCGCAACAAAGTCCTTTCCGTATTTTTTCGCTTTTCCTTCTCCAACACCATGAACATTAGACATTTCTGCTAATGTAATAGGATACTTAAGTGCCATATCCTCCAATGAAGGGTCTTGAAAAACTACAAATGGCGGAACCCCTAATTTTTTGGCATTTCGCTTTCGTAAATCCTTAAGCATCTTCATTAATTTTTCATCGGCGGCAGCACCTCCACCTTTAGCTGCAGTTATAATACTGTCGTCATTAGTCTCATCGTATGTATGATCTTCAGTCATCATAAACGATTTAGGTGATTCCAAAAATGCTTTTCCTGCTTCTGTTACTTTCAAAACACCATAGGTTTCAATATCCTTTCTCAACATACCGCCAACTAATACCTGACGAATTAGTGCCATCCAAAACTTATCAATATTACTTTTACCGGAACCAAAAAACGGCTGTCCATCAGTTTTATGCGATTTTATTAGTGCATTTTCCCTTCCAATGATCACATTCACTAAATCTTTACTCTTATATTTCTCGTTAGTTCTAGAAACGACATTAATTAATATTTCAACTTCATCCTTAGCTTCATTTTGCTTTTTTGGATTTCGCACATTATCATCTAATTCTCCACCCTCGCCTGTTTCATTATCAAATGCTTCTCCAAAATAATGTAATATAAATTTTCGTCTAGACATTGAAGTTTCAGCAAATGCAACCACTTCTTGCAATAAAGCATGACCAATTTCCTGCTCAGCAACTGGTTTACCCGACATGAATTTTTCTAATTTCTCAATATCCTTATAGGCGTAATATGCCAAGCAATGCCCTTCTCCACCATCTCGTCCAGCACGACCAGTCTCTTGATAGTAACTTTCAATACTTTTTGGAATATCATGGTGAATAACAAAACGGACATCTGGCTTATCAATTCCCATTCCAAATGCAATGGTTGCCACAACAACATCTGTGTCTTCCATTAAAAACATATCCTGATGTTTCGCTCTTGTTTTAGCATCTAAACCGGCATGATAGGGAACTGCCTTAATACCATTCACTTGAAGTACTTGAGCCAACTCTTCAACACGTTTTCTACTTAAGCAATATACAATACCCGATTTTCCTAAATTTTGTTTAACAAAACGAATAATATCAGCATCTACATTTTTAGTTTTAGGACGTACCTCATAAAATAAATTGGGCCTGTTAAAGGATGCTTTAAAGGTTGTGGCTTCAGTAATACCAAGATTTTTTAAAATATCTTCCTGAACCTTTGGTGTTGCGGTTGCTGTTAAGCCTATCATAGGGATATTATCTCCAATACGCTTAATAATATGTCGTAAATTTCTATATTCAGGTCTAAAATCATGCCCCCACTCACTAATACAGTGAGCTTCATCAATAGCCATAAAAGAAATCGTTTGAGATTTTAAAAATTCAACATTTTCCTCTTTGGTAAGAGATTCTGGTGCTACATATAGTAATTTGGTAATCCCTTGTTCAATATCAGACTTTACTTTTTTTACTTCAGTTTTATTCAAGGAAGAAT
>Ga0105356_10002997_pt1 | contig 16673 bp, 11 predicted proteins | sample GOMGulsemesocosm_3_FD_83502 | JGI IMG/M metagenome (GOLD analysis project Ga0105356, IMG submission 83502) | Methane-oxidizing microbial communities from mesocosms in the Gulf of Mexico - GOM9D Gulf of Mexico | ecosystem: Environmental > Aquatic > Marine > Cold seeps | place: Gulf of Mexico...
ACTGAATCTATCGTACATACAATGGAAGTGTATTCAAGATTTTCGTTTGATTACCCATACCCAGTGGCACAATCAGTAAACGGACCTGTCGGTGGCATGGAATATCCCATGATCACTTTTAATGGCCCAAGAACAGAATTACAAGACGATGGAACGCGCACTTATACTCAAGCCGAAAAACGCTTTTTAATCGGTGTGGTGATCCATGAAGTTGGCCATATTTATTTTCCTATGATCGTCAATTCAGACGAAAGACAATGGACTTGGATGGATGAAGGCTTAAATAGCTTTTTAGATGGCATTGCTGGTCGTGAATGGGATCCAACAATTCCTTGGGGCGTTGAAGCACAAGATATCGTACCTTATATGAAATCTGAGCGCCAAGTGCCTATTATGACGCAGTCTGACAGCATTTTAAACTTTGGTCGTAACGCTTATGCAAAACCTGCTGTGGCTTTAAATGTGTTACGTGAAGTCATTTTAGGTCGTGAGTTATTTGATTTTGCATTTAAAGAATATGCACAAAGATGGAAATATAAGCGCCCTACGCCATCAGATTTCTTTAGAACAATGGAAGAAGCCTCAGGTGTTGATTTAGATTGGTTCTGGCGTGGTTGGTTCTACAGTACAGATCATGTTGATATTTCAATCGACCGCGTATACAAATTACGTTTAGATACTAAAAACCCTGACATTGATTATGGTCGCTTACGCGAAACTGAACTTAATAAACCGGTATCACAATTTGTTGAACGTAATAAAGCCGAAGGTCGCGAATTATGGGTTGATAAAAACCAAGATGTTTCTGATTTTTACGACGATAATGACCGCTTCACAGTAACAAATAAAGAGCGTAATTCTTATAATAAATTCCTTAAAGGCTTAAAACCTTGGGAACGTAAAACATTTGAGCGTGCAGTAAAAGAAGATAAAAACTACTATGTGCTTGAGTTTTCTAATTTAGGCGGTTTAGTTATGCCTATATTGCTACAGTTAACTTACACAGATGGCACAGTAGAAGATAGATATATTCCTGCAGAAGTTTGGCGCCGTTCACCTAAAAACGTGCAAAAACTTATCGTAACAGATAAAAATAAAGAACTTAAAGACATCAGCATTGACCCTTCATGGTTAACAGCTGATGTAGATGTAGAGAATAACCATTACCCTCGTCGCATCATTCCTTCACGTATTGAAGCTTACAAATCTAAGAAAAGAGATGGCAAAGTGAATCGTGATATTATGCAGGATATCAAAACAGAGATAAAAAAAGACGAAGATAAAAAAGAAAAACCGCTTACTGAGGATAAAAAATGAGGAAATTACTCCTCGGCTTAGTATGTTTAATGTTGACGAGCGTATCTCACGCTCATCAACTTAAAGCAGCTGTTACTACCGTGTTATTTAATGATAGAACCAATAACATTGAAGTGATGCATCGCTTTTATTTACATGATGCAGAACATGCGGTGAGCCACTTATTTGCTAAATCGCCAGGTAGACATAATCACGCTGATTTGATTTCTGATAAAGAAACGCAAAATACCTTTGCAGATTATGTTGATCAGCAGTTTAAATTAGAAACGTTGACTCATAAAAAACTGACATTAAAGCCTGTAGGGCATCAACTTGACGGTCAATTTTTTTGGGTTTATCAAGAAATAACCATTCCTGATTCTGCTAAAGGTTTACGTATGTCACATGGCGCTTTACGTGACTTATGGCCTGCACAAGTAAATATGGTTAATGTTGAGGGCAAAGGCAAAGTTAAAACCTTAACATTTAGCGGTGAAGATACTTGGCTACAAACACAGTTTGAAGCCAAATAACCTCAAGCAATACATCCAATAATGTATAAATAAATGTTTAGGAAACGCGCCCCGCGCTCCTAAACATTTTTATACACTTTAACCTTTGAATTTAAGCATATATCACTCTACAATACCGACATATTAGGTACACTGGAACATCTCGTGAAATCAGCACTTTTGCTAACAGCCATACTTTTATCGCCTTATTCTTTTGCTAATTATCAAACTGAAGTCAATCTTGGTATTGCATTACAAAATCTCAAACAGTCACCGGATATCACCATATATGGTGCAACGATAGAACATTTTGATGAAAAAATAACACACACAGGGCCACTGGCAGAAACTGCTTATTTAAATAAAACATCGTCTTGGTATTTAGCGGGGATATCATTTGATCAAATTGATTCAACTGTCGGTATTTTAGGTCGAACACAATTTATTAATGACAATACTTATATAGAAGTTAATACTAATTTTGAAAAAGGGCATAGTTTTCAAGATCTGTCTGTTACTGCAGGTCATTATCTTGATGATTATTTAAGCGTATCTGCTAGCACCAGTTTTTCAAATGGTACTGGTTGGAATGAGTTTATCTTATTTACTGCGAGAAAACTGTTCCCTTTAAATGATGAAAAAACAATCGCTTTTGAATATTCAACCGCAATAGAAAATGAAGATTTTTTAGAATATCAATCAGCAACTTTAACATATTATCCCTCTGATTTTATTTTATTATCTTTAGGCATTAGCCATAATACTAAAGAGCGAAACGGCACCTATATTGATTTATCGACCCAGTATTATTTCACAGATCAACTAGAAGTAAGCGCAGGTTTTGGTTATTCAAATCAAGATGATGTTGGTGATTTTTGGATTTTATCTACGAGTTATCGCTTTTAAATATTTGATTTAAAAACATACAAATAGCAGGTTATGTTAAATTGGCTTGAATTTATAAATATTAATCCCTTATGCTATAAATTTTAAAATCAGATTCTAGCCCTGACACTCAGTAATTGTTAGAATGAATTTATAATATTGATTTTGATTAAGAGTGATGAGATGGGCAGAGCATTTGTTGTACGCCAAGTTTCAATGGAAAAAACCGCAGCGGCTAAAAGTAAAGTTAATTCTAAATATGGTAAAGCCATATACGCATGTGCAAAAAGTGGCGGAGCCGATCCCATAGCCAACTTAAGCTTGCAACAACTAATCGAAAAAGCAAAAAAAGATCAAGTTCCTGCTCATGTTATTCAAAAAGCACTTGAAAAATCTACCGGCGGAGCAGGGGAAGATTACGCTCCAGCACGCTATGAAGGTTTTGGCCCAGGTGGCATGATGGTTATTGTTGATTGTTTAACTGATAATCCAAAACGTACATTCCAAGATGTGAGAAACGCCTTCACTAAGTCAAAATCTAAACTTGGTGGACCAGGTACTGTTGCCCATATGTTTGATCACCATGCCGTATTTGGCTTTTCAGGTGATGATGACGAAGTGGTATTAGAAGCATTAATGATGGCTGATATAGATGTAACTGATGTTGAAGTAGAAGCAGGCAAGGTATCAGTATTTGTACCACACACTGAATACTTTAAAACAAAAACAACGTTAATCGCCTCATTTGAAGGCATTCAATTTGATATTGATGAAATTACATTTATTCCTCAAACTGATACTGAAATATCAGGTGATGACCTGCCTTTATTTGAGAAGTTAATGACTTTATTAGATAACGCTGAAGATGTGCAGAATATTTATCATAATGCCATCATAGTAAAATAAACCATTTAAAATCCGCATTATAGTAAAAGTACATTAAGCCAGTTTTTAAACTGGCTTTTCTTTTTTAACTTCCATAAAACTAATACCAATTGTATTGTTAATATTTCACCGATTTTAAAATCACCAATAGAATTACATTAATTTAACATTTAATTTGCATTTAATTCATTTGTAAGCAATTATTAATAAAAAAATAATAAGAGATATTAATAATGAAAAATATAAAAATACTACTCACTTTATTGATCAGTTGCTCATTTCCTACTTTGGCAAATACAACTACAAATACTAATACTAATACCGATTGGATCTTTTGCATGGTCACCGATGATTTAAACAGCTCGGTGTATTTTACTGACGTTTTTCATGGAAATTATGATCAATTAGAAGCATATCAGCTGCACTTTAGAGATCATGTCATTAAAAAATACTCACAAGAACCCAATGAAAGTACATATTGCGGTTTTGAAAATGAAAAGGGTGAAACACTTGCAGAATATAATAGTGAATTAACAGATAGTAAATCTATTTATGAAAATGTGGTTGTAACCAGTTGGAAAAAATAATTTAAGATATGTAAACCCCCTTTACAAAGTAACATTGCGTTTTAAGGTAAAGGGACTTTATTTTGTATCAGGGTGCTAGAAGTTGAAGATAAGCTATCAATGATCACCTGCATTTGCATGCTATTAGTTGGGAACTCTCCTGTTTGTAATCCCTTTTCAAGCTCAGCTGCTAAAAGCGTAATTTCTTCAAACTCAAAAACAGCCGAAGTGCCATTTAAGCTATGTGCAAAAAATTTAAGTTTGCACCAATCTTGCTGTTTATAGGCATTTTTTATATTTTTAATATCACATGGCAACTCAAGTAAAAAATCGTTTTTTAATTGGGATAAGTGACTTTGTGGAATATCTATCTCATCAATACTGGAATTAATATTTAAATATTGATTGATGACTTGTACTAGTTTTTCTCTTTGTATTGGTTTTGATAAGTACTCACTAAATCCCGCATCTAAATATTGCGAAATTTCATGCGTCATCGCATTGGCAGTTAATGCCACAAAAGGTGTATCACACCCCGTTGCTTTAACTAAATTCATAGCTTCAACGCCGCCCATATTAGGCATATGTATATCACTTAAAATAAGATCAAACTCATTGATAAGTGCAGCATCAACAAGTTGTTCGCCATCTTTAACCGTTGTAACAGTTAACCCTAATTTAGTTAATATAAGCGTGAATAGCTTTCTAAGACCTTTATCATCTTCAGCCAATAAAATACGGCCTTTAAGTTTACTCTTTGGTTTAATGGCACTACAAGGGCTTTCAAGTACAGTGTTAACTTCAGCATCTGTTTTTAACCAAGTGCAATCTTGTGCTTCATTAAGTGCAATAGTGACAGTAAAACAACTGCCTTTTGCTTCCTCACTTAAAACACCAATACTACCGCCCAGCTTTTGAGCTAAATACTTAGAGATATGCAACCCTAAGCCAGTACCACTGATACTCTCTTGGCTTGTATTATTTAATTGTGAAAAAGCGACAAATAATTTGCATAAATCATGTTTATTAATGCCAATGCCTGAATCCTCAATAGAAAACTCTAAAAGGGGAGGTTTATTTTTTATGTTTAAATGCACAAACCCCTGCTTTGTAAACTTAATTGCATTATTGAGTAAATTAATTAATATTTGTTTCAGTCTGGTTGGGTCTGTTATTAATTTTGTAGGTAAAGGGAGCTGATAATTAATGCTAAATTCAATGCCTTTTTGCAGGGCCTTATCGCCTACTAATAATTTTACTTCTTCAATAAGTTTAAATAACTCAGTAGGTAATAGTTCAACATCTAATTTATCTGCTTCAACTTTTGATATATCTAAAATATCATTTAAAAGTGATAATAAATGCTGACCACTATTATTGATAATTGAAATTGCATTATATTGCTCTTGCGCATCAATCTCCCCTGCCAAAATAGATTCGGCATACCCTATGACAGCTGTTAAAGGCGTGCGGATCTCATGACTCATATTAGCTAAAAACCGGCTTTTTATTTCACTGGCGTGGGCTAATTCTTGCGACAGTTGTTGTAATTCTTTTCTTTGCCTTATAATTTCTAGTTGTGTTGCAACTCGGGCTTTTACAACTTCAGAATTAAAGGGTTTATAAATATAATCAACAGCACCTAATGTAAGACCTAATTTTTCTTTCTCAGGTGAGTTTAATCCAGTAATAAATATAACGGGGATCTGAGATGTTGCTGGAATAGATTTCAGTTTTTGAATGGTTTCAAAACCATCCATTTTTGGCATAATTACATCAAGTAGAATGAGATCAGGGTTTAAAGCAAGGCTTTTATCTATGGCTTGTTGGCCACTAATCGCCATGCTAATTTCAGCGTCATTTTTTAAAAGGGCGCTTAAAACCTTCAAATTTGCCTTTTCATCATCTACTAATAATATTTTTGCTTGAGTCATTTTATATTATACATTCCATGAGATTAGCTTCCCTTTACACTGTCTTGCCAAGCTACTTGATTTTTACCATTCGATTTTGCTTTAAATAACATATCGTCAGCAATTTTAAATAAGGTATCCTGACAACTTTCAACGATAGGTAAATAACTTACTCCACCTAAACTTATCGTTAAAAATTCATGCTCAGTAGAAGGGTCATGAAAAATTTTTAAATTTTCGACCGCCTCTAAACACACATTCATATTTTGTATTGCGTCACAAGCCAATGTATTTGGTAATAAGGCAACAAATTCCTCACCACCATAGCGCGCTAGAAAATCATTAGGACTTGATAAGTTGTCAGCGATGGCGGTCGCCACTTTTTCTAGGGCGCGATCACCTGCTGCATGGCCAAAAAAATCATTATATTTTTTGAAATCATCAATATCTATCACAACTAAAGAAAAAATATGTTGCTGATCGATAGCCTTATTCCATAATGAATCAAAAGTGTGATCATATAAACGCCTGTTTGCAACTGAGGTTAATGGGTCTATATTTGCCAATTTTTCTAACAAATCACGCTGTTTTGCCATGCGTAAATGTAGTCTCACTCTAGCTTTTAATATTTCGACATGAAATGGCTTTTGAATATAATCACAGGCACCTAATTCAAGCCCTTTTTCTTCTTGCTGAACATCTAACTGACCCGTAACAAAAATAACAGGAATATTACAGGTTACTGGTTCATTTTTTAATTTTTCAATGACCTCAAAACCACTTAAATTAGGCATGATTACATCGAGTAAAATGAGATCTGGAAGTGACTCTTTAGCCTTACAAAGACCTATTTCACCGTCTTTTGCCAGTATAACTTCTACCTCATCTTTAAGTATGCCACTTAATATTTTAAGGTTTGATTTCTCATCATCAATGATCAATACTTTTTGTTGTTTATTCATTAAACACCACATCAAGCTCGGTTATTAATTCAAGTGTCGTTTGAGTTGCATTTTCAAATTCAATATCATCAACATGCGCAATAATATTAATAATGCTTTGCTCATAAGGTGTACTTTTACAGAATGCTTTTAAGTTAAATAATTGCGCTTCAACATTAAAATCTGAAGAACGTAATAAAACGACTGTTTTCTCTAACTCTTGCTTTAATGTATCAACAGAAAATACATTACTTTGTATCACTGGCTCATCAAATACGTTTGATATTTCTTTTAATAAATCGGACAGTTGATGTTTAACAACAGCTAAGTAGTCCGCCTCCCACATGCCTTTTCCTAAAGATGTTTCTAATTTTTCACAGGCTTGAGATAGCTCATAAGCACCTAAATATGCAGAGTTTGATTTTAATGAATGAACAACTAAGTAAATTTCATTCAATTTTTTACTGCTAAATAAATCATCTAAATGTTCGGTACTACCTTGCTGATCTTTAATAAAGTCTTTTATTAAACTTAAATATAGCTCAATTCGGCCATTCATATTATTTAGTGCCTGGTGCAAATCAATTGTACTTATAAGGTTTAACCTTTTTAAAGTGGCATTTTGACTGTCAGATATATTTTCAAAATCATCTATACTAGGTGGTTGGCTAGGTGAGGGCGACTCTATTACATCTAAATAATTAGCTAAGGTATTAAATAAATTATCAGGGTCAATCGGTTTGCTGATATGCGATAACATGCCCGCTTGTTTACTTCTAACTACATCAGCAGGCATCGCATGTGCAGTCATGGCAATTACAGGTAAATTTGCGAGTTTAGGGTTCTTTTTAATTTCCCCCATAGCAGTGAACCCATCCATTTCAGGCATTTGAATATCCATAAGTACTAAATCATATTCGCATAAAGCCAGTTTTTCTAATGCAATGCGTCCATTTTCAGCGATATCAACCTCAACATGAGTATCACTTAAGAAACCTAAGGCAACCTGCCTATTAATCGCATTATCTTCGACTAATAATATATGTGATGAAGAGAAATTTGGAATAAACTCAGATTCTGGTGTTGTATCAAGATAACCCACTTCATCACAAACCATTGCATTGGTAATTGCATCAACCAATGATGATTGATTTATCGGTTTTTCAATAAACTGCTTAATAACAGTACCATCTAACTGCGTATTGACTTCTTCTTTATCGTAAGCCGATACCATTAATATATGAGGTAACTGACCTTCACTATTTTCATGAATTAATCGGGAGGTTTCAATACCATCCATTTGTGGCATTCGCCAATCCATAAAGACCAGATCATAGGGGGTATTAAGTTTTATTTTTTGTTGTACTAATTTTATGGCATCTACACCATTATCTACTTGATCTGCTTCTATTCCTAATTTAGCGAGCAGTTCAATAAGCACTGTGCGTGCTAAACTCATATCATCAACAACTAAGACTTTTAACTTTGCAACCGTCGCTTTATCAATCGTGTGTATAACTGCTTTTTGCTCACATTTTTGAACTTCTACGGTAAAGTAAAAAGTTGAGCCATCTCCAAGTTCACTTTGCAACCCTATTTCGCCACCCATTAGCTCACATAACTGCTTACAAATCGCTAATCCTAACCCTGTGCCGCCATATTTACGAGTGATTGACTCATCAGCTTGTGAAAAGGTTTTAAACATCCGGCTTTGATGTTCTTGACTCATGCCTATGCCGGTATCGATCACAGAGCATAATAATGTTATTCTTGACTCAAATTCATATTTAAGTTCCATCTTGATGCACACCGCACCGGTTTGCGTAAATTTCACCGCATTATTGACTAAATTAACAATAATTTGCTGAAGCCTTAATGGATCTCCTATCATCACAGAGGGGATATTCGGATCAATATCTGTGATTAATTCTAACCCTTTTGCATGGGCATTAATGGCACTGAGATTAACTGCGCGTCTTAATAATTTATGCACTTCAAACGGTTTATTTTCTATGGTTAACTTTCCGGCTTCAATTTTAGAAAAATCTAAAATATCATTAATTAAGCCTAATAATGATTCGCCTGAGTCCAGTATTTTATCAACATAATCTTTTTGTTTTGCATCTAAAGTGGTTTTTAATGTTAGCCGACTTAAACCTATCACCGCGTTCATTGGGGTTCTTATTTCATGGCTCATTTTAGCTAAAAAGTCTGATTTTGCATTCGTCGCTTTTTCTGCTTTTTCAGTTGCTTTTTTTAATTCCTCTGTACGTTGTAATACTTTTTTCTCTAAGTTTTGTGTTAAGTCTACATTGTCAGCATTTGTCATTTTTACTTTTTCAGCTAATGCAAATGCCAGTAATAAACTATCAACTGTATTACCCATTAAACCCAGTAAATAAATATTGAGATTAACTCCTGATAACAAACCAAGATTAATCATATTGCCAACCATATTGGGTATAACCATAGCTAAAAATGCCAATACAAAATATTTAGCAGGCCCATAACCATTTCGCCAACAAATAATGCCTGCTATAAGCCCTATTGTTAAAATTAATCCAGTGCCCACAGAGGCTAATAACAAACCTAAACTGGGATTAAAAAATGCAAATGGCGTAGATATTAATGAAAAAAGAGCAATACCATACAGAGTGAATGTGAGTTTAGGATAATTAACTTTTAAATTTAAAAAGTCGATTGCAAAATATGCTGTGCATAATGCACCAAGTAGAAAGGGCGGCATAAGTAAACCCGGATAGCTATTTTGAGTGATTAATTCTAACACTCCAAATACATGTACCCAGCCCCACATATAACAAAATGTAGCAAGTGCATAAAACAAATACATGCGCTCACCACTGCCTATAAAAATAAATAAGTTATATACACTTAGTGCTAAAGCTACACCTAAACATAATAATAAAATAATATTCTCTAATTCCATTGACGATTTAGCTTGAACTTCAGGGGAAATAATCAATTTAATTGGCGCAAAGAAAAAATCGCTTTGGAATAAAACGATAACCGTACTAATCGTATTGGGGGCAATTAAAACCTTATTACCGTAGTGAAAATTTACATTATTATTGTGGTTATATCCTGTTGTATCTTTGGTATGGCGCTGATTGTGATAAGCGTGAATTTCGATGTTTTCTACTACTGAGCCATAGGGATAAATAAACCAATCAGTATTTTTGGTATTATTTTCAACCGTAAAAACAGCGATATATCTATCTCCAAAAATGTTTGTTGTATCATGCTGTTTGAGAGAGGTTAACCATAAGGGGATTTGATCTTCTGTGACAGGTAAACGGCCTTCATTAAATTGATAATAAGAGACCTGTTTACTAATATCTTTGTTTGAAATATCACTTAATGAAAGTGCAGGTAGCAGGCGCTCGTTTGCAAATGCACTATTTGCAAAAACATAAAAAATACACGATATGACCGCTATATAATTAAATAATTTACCCAAAAACTTAAATTCCATAAGAAATAGTTGCAACCAGCATCTAATATACAAGCTAAAGCATTAAAAATTCAATATAAACAATTAAAAAGAATAACTAATATCGACTCCAAATTGACGAGACTCACCTTTAAAGTCTTGCAACATGCCTAATAAACCAACCAAATCAAATTTTAAATTACTGTATTCTTCATTGGTTATATTTTTTCCCCATGCTGCTAAGCTCCAATCATCCATTTCATAGGCGATACGTGCATTAAATAGGGTATAGTCATCTTGAGCTGCGTAAGCATTTTGGTTTTGATCAAAATAAAAGTCTGATTGATGATCAAAATTGAGCTGAAAAATCACTTCTCCCTCATTAACAGGCAAAACATAATCAATAAAGCCATTAACATTCCACTTAGAAGTAAAAGGCAGACGATTATCACGAATGATTTCACCTTTGGCATTAACAAACTCTTCTAGATTAGCTTCAGGCAAATAACCAATGCCTAGCTGAATGTTAAACTGCGACGTTAATTGCCACTTAAGTTCCGCTTCAGCACCATATAGGCTGGATTCTCCGACGTTATCTAATAATTGAATAGGAGGCGCATTAGGTGCTAGAGCAGCTTGATTCATAAAAACTTGTTGATCTTGATAATCATAATTAAAGGCTGCTAAATAAAGATAAGCATTATCTTCATCCCAATGAACTCTAGCCCCAAGTTCAATGGCATCTAATGTTTCTGCACCATAGCCGTTGCGTTGTGCTTCTTCTTGAGAAGTGATAATAGCGCCATTATAACCACCGCTTTTATAGCCACGAGAATAGCTCAAAAATGACGTTAAACTTGAATTAAATTTATGATTAAGAGATATTTTACCTGACAAGTTATCATCTTTAATCAGGCCAGGTTCATCCCAGCCGGGGACAGTGAGACCAGTTTGATCGTCTAGGGCTAATGGCACATTAATTGTACCAACTGCGCGATAATCAATTGTTTCTTCTGTGTATCTCAGTCCCGTTGATAGGGTGGTTTGATCGTTAAAATCATAGTCAACATGGGCAAAAACAGCTGCTACTTGGGTATCAATTTCATTATCATAAAAGAATGTTGCCGCATTGCTAAATAGAGATTCAGCAGATCTAAAGTCTCTAAATAAATCTAAAAAGTTATCTTGTGTTAATGATTCATCTAAATAAAAACCGCCCAAAATAAAATAAGCTTGCTCTAATGCTAAGTGATAACGTAATTCTTGAGTAAATATATCTGTATATACATCTTGACCGCCTTCAACTAAAGCTGCTGGACTGCCATCACTATTAAAAAAGTGCACCCGATCAAGTGTATTAAAGCTACTAATACTCACTAAATAGCTGTTATCAGTTAATTGATAATTTAGGTTAACATCTGCGCCCCAGCTATCTGTTTTATGCGGGCTGTTATTATTAATATTATTATTAACTGCTACATCATAAAAATCGTTAGAACCATCGTTAAAACCAAATGAATCGGTACATTGAGATGAGCCTGCTTCACTTGGCGTACAGAGTGTTGGGGTAGGGCCCAATTGTTTATAAACCCCTATATTGCCAACAGGTTGCACTGTGCCATCCCATTTTTCGACATGTATTTTGCCTAATACTTCTAGCTTGTCAAAATTTGCTAAAATAGACAATCGACCATGAGTTTGCTGCATTTTAGCTTCTGGTGCGCCATCAAATAAATTGGTAATTGAATAGTCATATTCTTGATGATTAATCGCTAATCGGGTATATACGCTCTCGCTAATGGGCAAATTAACCGCGCCTTCAAATTTGATATGGTCTTTTTGCGCTAAGCCTAGCGACATATAGCCTGAAAAGTCACTTTCAGGTCGTTTCGTATTAATTAAAACAGCACCACCCGTTGTATTACGGCCAAATAACGTCCCTTGAGGGCCTTTTAGAATTTCAATAGACTCAATATCATATAAATTAACGAGTTGAGAGTTGGCTGAACCGCCAGCAATATTATCGACATAAACGCCTACCGGAGAAGTTGTAGAAGTATTGTAATCCATACTGCCTACGCCACGAATATTGATAGCAGGTGGTGTACCTTCGGCTGCATTTTGGGTGATTTTAAAATTAGCAACTTGCCCTGATAATGCCGTAGTATCTTTTATATTTTGGTCTGAAAGAGATTTACCGTCGAGGATTGAAATTGAAATAGCAACATCATTAATATTTTGCGGGCGTTTTTGTGCCTTTACCTCAATAATTTCCATATCTTTTGCGCGATCATCAGCAAGAGCTTGGGGAAATAAAAACGAAGAAGACAAAATAATAAGAGAAGTTTTTTTCACGGGATCCCTCGTTAAATAAAAATGGCTGAATTAACAGCCATGATATTATTTCATCTTAAATCACTTAAGATGCCTATATAGCTAATGTATAAGGCTTTAAGGCCTTACACAATAAATATAGACTTAAAAGTCTTTTTCGCCAGAAATATGTTCAGGATATCCACAAATAGATCGAGAAGTTTGCATACCCGCCATGGTTGCAGCTTCAACACATCCGGCATTTAACCCTGTTTGGATCCAATCACCTGTGATATAAAAATTATTAAAGCCTGTTTTATCTGTTGCTAATCGATATTGACTACTATCAACAACAGACATCACATAATGCTCTGATGGGTCTATATTAGCTCGCCAAAACTGACTGTTAAATCTTTCCTCACCAACTTGATTATCAGGATCAATCAAAATTGACCAATCAAACTCACCTGGCTGTGCGACTTCAGTCCAAAGGTTATAAATTGAATTTTTTAGGTTATTAATTGCATTGTTTTTCACTGCCAACTTGCATTGAACAGGAAACCCATGTTCCGTTTTAGCAGGGAAGCTGCTCATTGGCATAACACTACAGAAATAGGCGACATTTTTTGGTTCAAGTGACGCTGGCCAAGTTTCTTTATCAAGTAACTGATCCATAGATGCCCAAGTATCAAAGGGTTCAACAAACCCACTTAATACCGGCTCCTCTCCAGTATCTGGAGTGTATTGCCAGCCTAATTCGTTTAATGTTTTATCTCCCCATACTTGATAAGCCTGAGTGACAACTGTTTTTACTTTATCGCTCATAGTTTTTAAACCAGGGCTTTTATCTAATAAGTCGGCGCAAATAAATGGTAAAGAACCTACCGAAATACCAAAAATAACCTTATCGAAATCAATGCCATTTTTAAGTGTTTTTTGTGGTAAATCTTGGCCAAAATGTGTTTTATAAACTTGGGGCCAATTGGTCCAAAAAGATTCTAAATTAATATTATTCTGCTGTAATAATGCAGCTTGTTCATCATTAATTTGGTTGTAGTTAGGTCTATCAGGCCAACATGCAAGCTCCAACTCATAACCTTTAACGGGCACGTTAACTAATGGGTTATAATCAGTAATCCCCTCTTTTAAGGCAACTTGTTGGGTGATCTGTATGGTATCGACAGTATCACCCTGAGCTGTGATGCTTTCTACCTTATTAAAGTATTCAAATTTAACGCCTCTATCTTGCAGCGCCTGATAAAATGGTGTGAAAATGGTATCGCCCATACCGGCTTGCATTTTCCACATAATGGCACCTTTATAATTGAGTGCAATGCGCATCATACAGCGAATAATAGTTCCGGCTTCAATGTTAGGTTTATCATAATTGCCATTTTCATACGCAAAAACTAAATCGTAAAAACCCCTTACGGGTGCTGAATTTACGGTATATTTTTCATTAGCGCCGTGTTCAAGTAACCATTGTTTGTAATCCGAATTATTGATGACATTAAAACCATGTTCAAAAACATCGTCTTCAATCATGCCAATCAATATTGTTAATCCTAAATCAGCAGATATAAATAAACGTCTGATCTTATCGTTTTCATCTAAAAGCTCATAAAACTCTGAGATGATCCAACGTCTTAGCCTTTTTAATAGAAATTTAATTGCATTATGATCATCTGAGTTTCTATCTTGTAATTTTGTTGGTAACTGTTTTAAAAATGTCTCTAAATGCTCAAGTGAATCTTTAACATCATCCACTAATTCTTGGCTTTCTACCGATATAAAGTTAGCCATTCTTTCAAGCCAAGAATCATCATCGTCATCATCTTTTTCTGATAATTTATGCTCTGCGGCTTCATATCTTAACTCAGATACAAACTGTTTGATCCACATATAAGCTGTGCGAAATAAATCCCAGATATCAAGTTCATCATCAACTTGACCAGGTACTAAATCATTAGTTGGAAATTCTATTGGCCAAGTTTGCCATTTATCTTCTATGTATTCTTGCAGCACAATGGAACTATGTTGTTTAAACGCATCTTGCCAAGTTTGAAGTGGGGCGCCATCTGGGCGATTTAATGATTCATAAGCCTTTTGAATAGTGCTAAATGCATTATCGTAAAAACCAAACCATATATGTAAACCATGCTCTTCAATCCTTTGCGCATAATCAACATTACGACCACTTGCACCTTTACCGCCAATACGCCAACCCAATTGATAAACTGTAATATCGTATTTATCTTGCCAATTTGCTTGTTCCGTTAAATAAAATGCTGCTGTCATGGCTGATACGCCACCGCCTAAAATTGCTATTTTTTCTTGTGTCATTTTATAATCCTTTACTTTTTAAAGGCTCATTGCCGCTTCTTGATTAAAGTCGAATAAAATATTGAAAGGTAACAAAGGTCTTTGGCTGCCTACTTCAATACCAAACATCTCAGACAATGGAAACATATCGACCTGATTTAACGTAAATTCAAATTCATGGAAGTAAAGTTTGCCGGCATGAAACTTTTTGATGACAGAAGGGGAGTGCAATACGTCTTGATATAGCGCATTAGTCGCAGAGCCATCAGGGAGTTGCTTAAACAAAAGCTGATCGATTTGCGGATTAATAAATCCACTTAATAATTGTTTATAGACCGAAAAGTCCAAGTCAAAAAAATCAATTTCATTTTCTAATAACGACATGCCTTCTTCAATTAAATCAACAAAATTTTCAATTGGGCTTTCAGTATCTTGTGTAACCATTTTCACATTAAATAACTCGCAAGGTGACATTTTAGTATCAGGTGAAAATGTTTTAAATGCATCTACTGTCATCGAAAAATAGTCAGGGCTACCGCCAATATCTGGCATTTGGTAATCACACAAATATTTATTAAATCCCCATGTTTCACGACCATTTATCAGTGCATAAACATTGTTTACACAAATAAAAGCAGGATACCAATAAATATGATTTACTTTATCGCCTTGCATTTTTGCAACAGGCAACCAGATAATGACATCTGTTTCTTGAAAATAGCCTTGGCTTGCCCAAGGTTCAGTGGTCGGTTTTATATTTTCAATATCAGTGAAAGTTAACATGCAATATTGACTGATGGCTTTAAAAGTATACCCAGGCACTAAACCTACAGTTTCATCTAAGTAAGTTTGAATTTTATTTAAGCTCCCCTTAATAAAAAAACCATACATATTGGCATTTATCATTCTACAAGGAGGTTGAGCAATTACTGAGCCTGGAAATTGTGCATATGGCGGTTGTTCTGTTGACATGATACTTATCCTTTGTACTAAAAATTAATGAGGTTAACTCTTAAGTTCATTTGTATATTCATGTTTTTGGTGGTCACAATTTATACTCGCAGAATGCAGCTATTTCGTAAAGCTGAAAAAGGGGTCGGAGTGAATTAAATTTTAATTTAACAAAAACCTTAATATTTCAGTGACTAATTTAAAATTATTCACTTTATCCTTTAATGCATTTCACTTAACCTGCTTGACCTATTTGAATAAAAAATAAACTTGGGAATGAGTATGTTTGATATAAATGAATATTTTGAAGGTAAAGTTAAATCAATCGCTTTTAAGGGAGAAAAGCTAAGGTCAACCGTAGGAGTGATGGCACCAGGAAATTATATTTTTACCACATCTCAAAAAGAAGTTATGACTGTAGTCAGCGGCCAATTAATTGTTACCTTGCCCGGTGAAGTAAAACAAAGCACTTTTAAAACAGCTGAATCATTTACGGTGTTAGCCAATAAAGAATTCAAGGTAACAGTGAAAACCGATACAGCGTATTTATGCACATACGAGTAATATGAAATGCAAAAGAGCGGTCTGAATAATCATTCAACAGCCTCTCTTTTAAGCATAATAGACATTTCTAATCT
>Ga0105356_10002998_pt1 | contig 16667 bp, 9 predicted proteins | sample GOMGulsemesocosm_3_FD_83502 | JGI IMG/M metagenome (GOLD analysis project Ga0105356, IMG submission 83502) | Methane-oxidizing microbial communities from mesocosms in the Gulf of Mexico - GOM9D Gulf of Mexico | ecosystem: Environmental > Aquatic > Marine > Cold seeps | place: Gulf of Mexico...
ATAAATAAGGATGTTCAAATTTTTCAATTAACTTGCCCTTGATGTCAAAGCGTTTTTTTAACCGCTTAATCGCCGAATCTTTTTCCCAAGAAGACAGATCAACATAGCCTGCGGGAATTTTATGTTCTGCTAAATAGCTAGGAGTGTCTGGGCCACCATGATCTGCCGATAGCACAATAAGGACATTATCTAAGCCGATTTTCTTATCTAAGGTTTTAAATAATTTAGCCAACGTACGATCTAAACGCAGAATATTATCTTCAGCTTCTAAACTAGAAGGGCCAAAGATATGACCTACATAATCTGTCGATGAGAAACTTATGGCAAGGTAATCGGTAATTTCATCCTCACCCAGTTTTTCTTTATGCAATAGAGTCGTCGCAAAATCCAACGTCAACTCATCCCCTGCCGGGCTTAAAGTCAACAAGGTATTGAAATATGGGCTACTACTCTTACCATAGTTATGAGGAAAGACTCGGCCAAAGCCGGCAACATCGGTTTCCCAGGCGCGATCATCGGAGTCTTTAAATTGATAACTTTTAGGTGAGTTCAATAGCTTCCAATCAGTATCCGCATATTTCTGCGCTAACTGCTGAGCATTCCAATCATTGACCCATTCAGGGTAGTTATCGTAATAATAATTACTGGTGACAAACTCACTGCTAGACTTAGAAAACCAGAATGCTTTACCGCTATGCCCTGCCATTGAAACTGCACCACGATCTTTAACCGAAACCGCGAAGACCTTTGCCTTGCCATTAGTATTTGCGCTCAACTCATCTGAGAACGTGCTTGTTAATATCGCTTTGGGACTGCGACCACCTGTATTGGCAGCTCTTTGGGTTGGATCAATTTCTGCATCATCATTAACATCAGCATTTTTACTCAATAAAGAGTAATCAGCATCTTCAATATTGTAAATACTGCGTCCTGTACTGCGGTCAAACCATAAATTGCCAACCATGCCATGAATAGAGGGGTAGGTACCCGTTGCTAACGTTGCATGGCCGACAATGGTTTCGGTATTGGCATGAGCGTGATGGGCATCACTGTAGACCAAGCCTTCTTGCCACAAATATTTAAAACCACCTTCTCCTAAGCGCCTATAGTAACGAGTAGGTAAATCCCCACGTAATTGGTCTACCGTGATTTGCACAATCAGTTTTGGCGCTGCATTTCTCTCATCCGCATAAGCCTGAGATATAAACGGTATACTCGCCAACAATGGCAGAGTCATAAGCAACAAGTGACGCATTATTCTATCTCCGAGAATAAATTGAGTGTTTTCTCACAGGAGCCGTACTTTAAAGGCTTTCTCGGCCCTGTGACATACGGTATAGTTCCTAATAATACTACATCAAATATAAGAGTATGAGATCATGAAATGGATATCCCTAAGAAAGACCTTCACTGCGTTTGCACTGTGCTTAAGCTTTGTACTAACGGGGTGCTCAACATCTCCTAAGATCTTAACTCATTACGAAGAAGGCATTGATTTTAGCCAATATAAAACCTTCTCATTTTATGACCCTATTGAAGCTCAAAAGAAAGAATATTCATCTCTTCTAGACAAATATATTCGTTCTGGCGTCACCATTGAATTAGAAAAGCGTGGTTTAACAGAAGTGGCTGAAGGCGATATCAAGATCAGCTTCAATGTTCATAAACAAGACCGCATTCAATCAACGACCGTTCCAGCAACTTACGGCGGCTATTATGGCTACCGTGGCGTTTACGGCTATAACATGAGCTATGGCATGGGATATGGTTCTGAAACTTCAATCAGTCAGTATTCTGAAGGCACATTGAATATTGATGTGGTTGATCGCCTGCAGAAGCAACTTATCTGGGAAGGGGCCGCAATTGCCCGCCTGAATAGTGAAATCCCCGATAACGTTGAACAAGTAGTACAGGATATCGTTACCAGCATTTTAGCTGAGTACCCAATACAACCATTGAAAGCGTCTAAAAATGCAAAATAAGGCCTTCTTTGCCATTGGCTTACTATTGCTGGCAACACACGCTAGCGCCGGTAAGCTAGATTTTTTAAAAGACAGCGTTTTAACTGAACTCAATGAAGCTGATATCAAGTCATTTCATCAAACGGCTTACAACACATTAGAAAACGTTAGCGATAAGCAAACCGTATTCTGGCAAGGTGAGACGGGGATAAAAGGCAAGATGCAGGCTCAGTTCAGCTATAAGTCCGATGGCATACCTTGCCGTCGGATTCGCTTTGCATTTCAAGATACTGACAAGCTTACCGAAACGTATAAATTTGATATTTGCAAACATGATGACAACTGGAGTATTGCGGCAACCCCTGCATCGTCATTTAGCAATGATGACTGGCTGCGCTTTGGAGAAGAACTGCAATACAGCCTAAATACTGTCAGTAATGGTCACCCCGTTTCATGGGTTTCCCTTTCAACTGGAGTTTCTGGTGTGATTGTTCCTTTAACAACAGAAACCAAAGGCTCAAAATCTTGTCGTAATACTGCTATCAGTTTGATTGACCGCAAAGGAAGAACAACGGATGGACAATATCGATTTTGCCAGCAAGATGATCATAGCTGGATAAGAGTTAATAAAGCCCCATAACAATTTATTTGTTTCGAGACCTCATAGGTGTTCCATGAAAAGTAAAAATATTATAGCAACAGGTATTGCGCTCACTGCCATGTTCACTGCTGCTTGCACTCAAGTTCAAACGCAGCCAGCGGCCAATAACAATATCAATACCTACTCGGCCGTTGTGACTGCCGATGAAAGTTTCAAGCCGAAAGCCAAAGATACCTTCGTTTGGTATAACGAACTTTTTATAGCTGACGAAAATGCCACGATTCAATCGCCAAATGCCAGTAAACGCTTTATAGAAAACCAAATTGAAGCAGAGATTAGTTCCAAGAACTACACCATTACGGAAGATGTAGCGCAGGCAGACTACATGGTTGGCGCAGCGGTAATTTTAGATAATAGCGATATGAGTCAGCAAATCTCAAATTTTGTTGAAGTTTTTCCTAGTTTAGGAAGCTCTGCTAATCATTATAAAGAAGGTACAATTTTAATCGTCATTACCAAGCCAGGCAATATTCAGCAAAACAAAATTTTGTGGCGCGGAGCTATTCAAGCCTATGTTGTTGATGAAGAACTTAACCAAGAACAACGCCAATTACGAGTACAGGCTTTTATCAAGCAGTTAATGAATAGCCTACCTATAGGTAAATAGATAGGTAAGTAAATAGCGAGGTAACTTACAAGTAGCAGTACCTTAGTAAAAAAATACGATCACAAAAATATTATAATGAGTACACAATGAAAACAGTCATTCCTCGCTCAATCATCAGCTTAGCAGCTGCTGCATTGCTAATAACAGGTTGCTCATCCCAGCCAAAAATTGAAGTAACGACTGATTACTCGGTGGCTAACTTCAATGAATTTAAAAGCTACCAGTGGTTACCCAAAGGTTTAGAAACTGAAGGTGAAAAAGCGGATGTTGATCTAGCCGATACTCTTATTGTAGAAGGCATTAATAAAATATTAAGCATAAAAGGTTACACCAAAGACCTTCAAGCAATACCAGACTTCTATGTAAACTATAGTGTCTCCACTGCCGATAAAATTATTATCGATAATAATCAAACTTACGAAGGCTACGCCCCTGGATTTACTTGGCGTCGAGGCTACGGTGCCCAAGCAACTGATTCCAAAGTTGAAGTTATGGAAACCAATATTGTTGAATATTTAGAAGGTACTTTAATTATCGATATTATTGACCCGGAAAACCTGCACATCATTTGGCGCGGCATGGCAAGCAAACAGATACCAGAAGAATTTAACCGCAAGAGAGCAGAGAGTTTGATTACAAATATTGTCACTGCAACCTTAGAAAACTATCCACCTCCTACAGAGCAACCACCAGCAGTGCACTCTCCTGCAAACTAAGTATCTAACTGTACGCTAAGCATCAGCCTAGCGTACAGGCCTCTCCTCCATATCAAAATACAAATATTAACTCCTGTGCCTATACTTTAGTAATAATTGTAATTCAGCGAAGGACCTAGGCTTAGCAATAAACTAAGCAATTAATTTTAAAGTTGTATTAGCAGTTATAAAAATAATATTATTTCTGCTAGCAATACTAGCAGAGAAAGCACTTATTAAACTTAATGTACATTAAGCCTCAGTTCAGCATTCCAACCGTTATATTTTGCTCTCATAACAGTAGACCCCACCCCTCTAGCTTCTATTGCTCGCTGTAAATCACCAACATTTGGAACAAAGCCTTCATCACTAACAACAGCTTCGTTATCTATGGTAATAACCGATTCGTCGGTAACATTTTTAGAATATGTTGGTGTTAGATGTGCTGTTACATGGCACTGGTCAGTATCACCAACATTATAATCAACAATGCCTGCTCCATAGCTGCCTTTATCACAATTTATTACAAGATTTTCTAGCTCTGTCTCACTTACAATAACATCGATTAATTTAAATCCAACGATACTGCCTAACGTTGCCTTCACGGTGCTGAGGCCTTCAGCAACCCCGGTCGCTAAACCTTTTTCTGATGCTTGGTTACTGACCGAGATAACACTCTCATCTCCGCTAGTCCATAGTACTTCATCGGTAATCGTGCGGTTTGTCGAATTAGAATAATGCCCTTCAGCATGAAATTGTTCTTGGCCATTTTCTGGTATTTCATCGTTAGCTGATGTCACACTAATACTGGTTAACGATACTTGTGCAATCACAGTAATAGCCTCCATATCTGAAAGCCCATCCAGTGTGGCAATAATATTAGCAGTGCCTTCTGCTAAGCCTGTTACTACGCGATCACGGCCTGTCGTATTATCAATACTTGCAACTAAGTCATCTGATGATGACCAGCTAGCCTCCTCGGTAACATCCAATACCATGCCAGAAGAACCATAGGTTCCAAGTGCAATACACTCAGTGATTGCTCCCACAAACAAACTTGTTTCATTGCAATCAATACTAAGCGATACCAGTGTATCAGCACTGACTGTTAAATTTGTCGATCCGCGATTGCCAAGGTACGTTGCACCTATCACAGTTTGACCTGCGTTAATCGTATCGACTAGCCCCTCATAACCTGGTGAATTAGCTATTGTGGCAATACTAGGAGAAGATGAGTCCCATATAGCTGACTGAGTAATATCAACTCGTCTATCGGAAAACAATCCAACAGCGCTGTAATACTGCTCAACACCGATGGGGAGCGTGATATCGCTAGGGTATACCTCAACATCTATCAATATAGGATCTATCACATTCAAGCTGGCTTCGGCTTTATAGGAATCTATAGTTGAGCTAATAGTTACCGCCCCTATACCGTGAGTGAATACCAAACCCTTTGCATTGATGCTAGCAATTGCTGTGTCAGATGACTGCCACGAGGTAATAGAAGACACATCGTAGGAGGTCATATCACTGAGCCGTACCGTTGATGAATACTGAACAGGGAGACCTTTTGCCGTTGTGTGGATCAATGGAGATATTTCAATGTGCTCAATCGTCGCATTGGTGACACTAACGTTAGTGGTCGACGTTAGAACAGCTGGCGGCGTAGCAGATGTGTCTGTATAAGATGCAGTAATACTTGCAGTTCCAACCTTAAATGCCGTTGCAATATTGTCCCCAGAAAAATCTATGGTATTAGCAGCCGAAGACGTCCAATCAGTATCTGACGTAATATTTTTATGGCTGCCATCGGTTAAAATGATTTCAGCATTATAATGAATACTACCACCGTTATAGACCGACTCATTCGCTGGGTTTATCACTAATTTATCAATGGCAACACTCGTTACTTCAACCTCTGCCTGAGCAGAAATAGCATTATAATTTGCATTTATAGTTACTAGCCCAGCTGCACTTGTCCGCAACAGGCCAGCATTACGACTATCCATAATTGCAATGCCATCATTTGAAGAATGCCAATGAACATACTTGGTAATATCTTGCTTAGTAAAATCAGAAAAAATACCTATCGCAGAAAGGCGAGTATTCAAGCCTAGGGCAATTTTTTCTGTGGAAGGCTGAACTTCTATACGTTGCAATGTTGCAGCACTTACATTTACGCTAACGGTATCAGTAAGATCTGCATACCGTGCCGTAATACCCACATCTCCAATCCCAACGGCATGGGCAAAACCAGGAGTAGCAGTTCTAGATTCAACTTTTACTATTGATTCATCATTAGATTCCCAAGCACTCAAGGTCGTAACATCATATGAGCGACCATCAGAGAAATACGCTAAAGCGGTTAACTGTCCAACCGTGCCATTAGCGACACTCACTTGCTTCGGTGATACCTGTAGACTGGTGATTACAGCCGAACTTACTGTGAGATCAGCATTAGCAACATAATCTGTACCCTGTATGCTGATATCCGCTTGAATTGTACTGCTGCCAGCCTTAATCGTTATCGCATGGCCAATAGTCTCAGCATCATTAGATATATTAGCCACTGAAGACTCACTACTTTGCCAAGTCATTTGATCAGTGATATCTAGAATATGACCATCACTCAAGGTTAATAGTGCTTTATAAGTGATGTTTGTTCCCGCAGGAACTTCACTAATAGCGGGCTGTACATTCAAACTAGAAGGCGTGCTTGCCAAAATGGCCAGCTCACCTTGTGAGGTTACTCCTTGGAAATCAGCGGAGATATTAACTAGACCCTGAGCATCTGCTGATGCAACCCCTTGGTTATTAATACTCGACAGCGCATTATTGTCCGTAGCCCAAAGCACATCATTTGTGATCACTTGCTTCGTGCCGTCGGAGAATATAGCTTCCGCTAAAAACTGTTTACTGATATTAACAATCGTAATGGATTTTGATGGTGTAACAACCAAGCTCTGAATAGACAAGTCATGAATATTTAAGGCTGCAGACGAACTCACTTTACCCAGCGACGCATTAATCTCAACATCACCCTGCGCAGTCGCTGTTACTATTCCTGAGCTATCAATATTTGCAAAGGATGATGTATCGAGTGTCCAAAGAACATCTTGAGTTACATCCGTAATAACGCCATCCCTATCAATGCGGGTAGCTTTAAATTGCTGGCTAGTTCCTACCTTAAGAGAGGAACTGAAAGGAGTTACTACCAAGCTATAACTAGCAGACTCTTCAACTATAAATAAAGGATCATTAGTCTGACTACAAGCAATTAAACATAGTGGAAATATAAATGCTGTTATCAAGTATTGGATAAATTTATTCATTTTGGCAATACCTTTTCAGAGCGGTAGAAGATGACAGATATTCGTCTATTTTTAATTCTATTAGAGAGTGAATCATTACTTAATAACGGTTCCTGATCACCACGCCCAACAGAAATCACCCTATCCTCTGAAACTCCTTTGGAAATTAAAAAGTCTTTTGCTTCATTTGCTCTTTTTTCCGATAATCGAAGATTGTAATTTGGGTTTCCAGTGCTATCAGTATGACCCGTAATCCGTACATGGTAGTCGGCATGTTTTTTCAGGAATTCAACCACAGGAAAGTTGGGCGATTCTGTTAGGTCGGCTATATGGAATTTATCAAATTTTATTTCTAAAGAGAAAGTAAACATATCCATTGCACAGCCATACTGATTAACAGGTATATTTTTGAGTGTATTTGGACAGCGATCATCATAATCAGAAACGCCATCACCATCACTATCTTGGTCAAGTTGATCTGTACTGCCAAAACGATAGGTAAGAATTGCTAGGGCCCCTAATGAAGCTCTTTCATTAATTGTAGAGACTTTACTATCTTGTACTATCACCGAGCTGGCATCATAGGTATCTAGTCTAATGCCAGCACCAACTGCTAAGCGCTTAGTAATATAATAATCAAAGCCAGTTTGCATCACCAAATCAAAACTTTGCCCTTCTGGCTCCCTAACGATTAAGTTATTTACAGGATTTTCATCCCACTTACTAAAAGCATAACCCAAGCCAGCCGTGACATAAGGCTGAAAACGATCAATTCTTGGATTGAAATCAAAGCGCAGACCAACTTCAGGGATATTAAAATATCGATCTTCGTAATCTAATTTGGTAAAACCAATATAAGGGCGTAGACCTTTAATAATTTCATTTTCAAAAGTTGCGGATACTCCGAGCGAAAAGCCATGCTCATCCGGAGAAGTGATATTATCTACCCCTCCATTTTTAGAATCGATCGAATGATAGGATTTTAACAAGCCAGCATTTATGGATACAGTATCTATCTTCAGGGAATTATCACTGGCAAGAGCTGCGCTGGACGCTAACATGCAGCAAAGAAGAAAATTGAATCTATGCATTAAAACTATTCCTTGTGACAAGATTGTCAAAGATAATAATTTAATACGCTTTCAAATACTATTTAGAATTTTATTATTTAATGGATTCACCTAGCTAGATCAAATATTAAAACCACTAACAGCCTGATTCAATTCTAAAGACCCTCCTGCAGCAATATCAGCCTTCTGACGAACTAAGGCTAATGAGCTAGTAACGCTCTCGGAGTTATTATGAATCGCTTCAATATTACTCGAAATTTCAGAGGTCACATCCATTTGCTGATTAGCCGAACTCGCTATTAATTGAATTTGAGCATCAAGACTACCAATCACTTCACTTAATTCATCAAAGCTGGCTAAAATATGGCCAGAATTTTCCTCTACCTGATTGGCTGATTCATGGGAGCTAGCCACAACGCGATTGGCCCCTGCCACTGCAGATTGAATATCACCAATGGTTGCTTGGATATTGGTCGTTGATTCAGCCGTACGCTGCGATAGGGTACGAACTTCATCTGCCACAACCGCAAAACCACGACCCGCTTCACCCGCTCGAGCCGCTTCAATTGCAGCATTCAAAGCTAGTAGATTGGTTTGCTCAGAAATCGCTTGAATTTCACCACTGATATTATCAATAGATCGTGCCATTTCATCTAGGGAACGAACATTCTCCATAGCACTGTCTAACGAAGTTTTTAATTCAGTAATACTGGAATTGCTAGATTCTATTAAATTCTTACTTTCATTACTGACCGAACTCGCTCGCTGACTGATTTCGACACTGTGATTAACAGTATCTGTAATTTCATTAGCCCGAGAGGTTAATTCATTCACTGCGCTGGCAACCTGGGTAATTTCACCTGCGGTCACATTCACTAAGCTATCTGCAGAGCTCACTTCCTGACTTATTTCATCGACCCCCGAGCCTAAACGGCTGTTCACCAAAAGTGTTGTATCAGCTAATTCACGTAAATTGGAGACGGCATTAGTTAAGCTTGATGCCTGAGCATTAAAACACCAGCAAACACTATCTTGATCAAATTCGACTCTTAAGTCACCTTCCGCTAGTTTATTAGCCTGCCCAATGTAGCTTAAAGCATATACTTGTAAATGCTTGCCAACGAAAAACATCACAGTCGGTGGAATCAAAAATACTAGGCCAAATACAATCATTTCAGAAAGTAGTAAGCCTTTATCAAAAACAACCTGTTCTAAGAAAACGGCAGTAATAAGTGCTAACAAGGTTGATAAACCACAAGTAGCCAACATTAATTCGGGTAGTTTAAGAGAAAATTGTTTTTTTGCAGTCGTCATTGTTATATACCTTAACTTTAGTCTGTCTTCAGTATAGTCACTATCTGATATCTGCAAGGAGCATAGCTATCAATATCAGTATGCTAGATACTATTTTCAAATCACACAGTTACGTCCTGATTCTTTTGCTTGATACAGCTTTTCATCCGCTCGCTTAAATAATGCCGATGATTCAATCATACACTCATCAACAGTGCTGCAGCCAATACTCACTGTCACACAACCGATACTCTCATCAGGATGCCGTAATTGTAGGTTTTCAATGTTTTTCCTTATCTCTTCTGCTAGTTTTTTACCTCCCGCAAGCTCTGTCGCGGGCAGGATTACACAGAACTCTTCACCACCAAAACGAGCAGCCAAATCACCTGCCCGAATTAGGGTATCAGCAATTGCCTGGGCCACTTGATACAAGCACTGATCACCATAATCATGCCCCGCTAAATCGTTTAGCGGTTTAAAATTATCAATATCAATCATTAACAGAGACAAATGAGTCTGTGAACGTTTAGCTTGAACAAAACTGGTCAGTAAGTAATCATCCAAGCGACGACGATTAGCAATTTTTGTCAGTGGATCGGTAATATTAAGTTTTTCTAATATGTCTCTTTGTTGCTTTAACTCAATATGATTAGCAACTCTCGCACGAACAATTGCTGGACTAAAAGGTTTACATATATAATCTACCGCTCCCATTTCCAAACCTTTAGTTTCATCTTCTACGCTAGCCTGAACAGTAATAAAAATAATAGGAATTGAACGGGAGGTAGGATTACTTTTCAAAATCCGACATACTTCATAACCATCCATGCCTGGCATATTGATATCTAATAAAATCAAATCGGGTGGCTGAGAAGTTTGTGCTTTTATAACAGCCTGCTCTCCTGTTTTAGCAATAACCGTTTCATAATCACTCAAAGTTGCGACTAAAACTTTAATATTAACCATTTCATCATCAGCTATTAAAATTCTACCTTTATGCGATAACATAAAAACACCCTCAACGTTATAGACCCGTATCCGTCACGCTGTATTGCTCACACAGCTGCTTGTATTTTTCTAGTGCAGAAGAAAACTCATACGCTTCAATTAGATCAAAAAAAGCAGACCAGTCCTTCATACTCTGACCTGATAAGCGTTGTTTTATCGCCAACATTAATTCCACAGCTGCAGTATTATCATCAGATAAATATGCACTTAATTTAGTTTTCTCATTACTATTTAATAAGAGCACGAATGAAGGATTATCTGATTGTTCATCATCAACTTGAAGAGTATGTCGATTATTATTTTGCCATTCATCAATGCCTTCAATAAGAACACTTAAGCGCTGACAAAGAGCATTGCAAATTAGTGGATCTAGGGTTCCTTCTTGCAACTGTTTATCCAGTGTTGCCGCGACTTTACTTAAGTCTGTCGCTCCGAGATTACCAGAAGCACTGGTTAATGCATGAGCAATATCATGAATGTAATCATTATTACTCATTTCAATATCAACCCTTAGCTGCTCAATTACATGCTTATAGCGGCGAGAGAAATCAGCCAGCAGATTCAAGTAGACATTTTTATTTCCTGCGACTAACGACAAACCCAATTTTAAATCTAAACCAACGATTTTATCTGGAAAGCCATTATATTGAGAATCTGGCGCATGACTTTCTATGTTCTTAATATAGGCAGAACCAATACCATCACGAGGAGATATCCAATTAACTAGCGCTCTATCAATATCATCAATAACTATCGGTTTTAAAATATGACCTTTCATACCGACATCGATACAGTGTTCTTGATCTGAAGGTAAGGCATGAGCTGTCATAGCAATGATAGGGATATGATTAAATTGTTTATCTTCGGATAAAATTGACGCAGCAGTATAACCATCCATAACTGGCATCTGAAGATCCATAAAGATAAGATCAAAACTTTCATATTTTATTTTATCTAACGCATCTGCCCCATTACGAGCGATGGTGGTATTAATAGACCTCATACGTAATAGCTCAGATGCTACTTGCTGGTTAATCGGATTATCTTCAACCAATAAAACTCGAGCGCCCGCAACTGAAGAAACATCGACCTTAGGATCACTACTAATAGCTTCTTTATTTTCTATTAATCCTAGCGCACGCTTAATAGTTTTTATTAATAATAAAGGAGTGACAGGTTTTATTAAAAAATAATCAAGGCATTCAAGGTCATCCTGACTCCCAATATCTTTTTTAGAATATCCTGTCACCATGATTAAAGCAGGAACGTTAACATTGAACGTATTATGGATTTTTTTAGCACATGCTAAGCCATCCATACCAGGCAACTTCCAATCTAATAATACCAGATCAAAGCAAGCCTCATCCTCTATTAAGCCCAAGGCTTTCTCTGCACTATCAACAATAGTTACCAACATCCCCAAAGCAGTTAATACTTCAGATATAACCTCTTGAGTTGCTTGATCATCTTCAACAATTAAAATTTTCTTACTTATTAAATCAACACATTTATCACTTAAAGTTACGCTTTGTTCATCAATAGCAAAGCTAAGTGAGAACTCAAATTCTGAACCTTGATGCAGAATGCTACGGACTTTAATTTCTCCTCCCATTAGCCCGACTAGGCTTTGACTAATTGAAAGCCCTAAACCCGTACCACCAAACTTTCGCGTAATAGAGCTATCAGCTTGTTCAAAGGGTTTAAACAACTTTTTTACTGCTCCAGAACTCATGCCGATACCAGTATCCATCACAGAGAATTTCAATACGACTCTAGAATCTTCAGCATACTCTAAATCAACATTGATTTTCACAAACCCAGATTCGGTAAACTTAACCGCATTACTTGCCAAGTTCGTAAGTACCTGCGATAGCCTTAAGGCATCACCAATTAACAAGAGAGGTATATTACTTGGATAGTGAATAATCAGTTCTAATTCTTTTTCACTGGCTCTATTTCTTATTAAATCCGTTACATTTTCTAATACTTCATCAATTCTAAAAGGCTCAGGCTCTATAGATAGATGACCTGATTCAATTTTCGAAAGATCTAGCACATCATTAATTAACAGTAGTAAATTTTTACCCGAAGTATCAATCTTTTCTAAATAGTCCCTTTGCCTTTCGTCTAATTTAGTCTGCAGAGCCAAATAGGTTAAGCCCGTGATAGCATTCATCGGAGTGCGTATTTCATGGGACATGTTAGCCAAAAATTCAGACTTATAACGATTAGCCTGATCTGCTTCATTTTTAGCACTGACTAGATCAACTGTTTGAGCTTCGATTAAACTTTGTAGATTATCTCTATGCGAGGACAGCTGCTCAGCCTGTTTTTTTCTTTCCGTAATATCATGACAATAGGCGATCATGCAGGCTTCACCATCAAGGGTTACTGCTTTGCCACTGAATATCCCATAAACCTCCTGACCATTCTTATTTTTGAAACTTAGCTCTATATCAGATACAGAACCAGATTCGTATATACCCGCCATATTACGGTCACGTTCTTCCTCACTGCCAATTATCCCTAAATCGATTGTGCTTTTACCAATCGCTTCCTCTTTAGTAAAACCCGACATTTTTTCAAAGCCTTCATTCACCTCAACTAAATTTCCCGTTGAAAGTTTGGTAACAATTATAGCATCGGGTGAAGCACTAAATATTGCGGAGTATTTCTCTTCTAATTGCTTAATATTTTGTTCTTCTTGAAAGCGAGTAGTAATCTCTTGAACGAAAGAAACAATAGACACGACTTTATTACCAGATGATATAACCGTCGCATTGTGCCACTCACAAACGATTTCACCTGAGGATTTTGTAAGATTATTATTAACACTATAAAATCCACCCTTGTCATCCAGTAAGTCCTGCCATATCTCTGAAACATCAGTAACTACCCCCCCAGGAAGTAAGAAACTTCCATTCTCACCTTCCACTTCACTTTTATTCCAGCCAAATATCTTTGCTGCCGCGGGGTTCCATTCTTTAATAGTAAAATCCAAATCCCACTCAACTATTGCTATTGGACTAATCTCTACCAAACTCTTTAATCTTTTTTCTCTGTTGACTATTTCAGCTTGAGCTTCTTTTATTTCTGTCACATCCTGTAAAAAACCTAGAATACTGCATACCTTACCGCGATCATTTTTAACGGGAGTTCCTTCCGCAAATATTGTTTTATACTCTCCACCTTCACCTCCACCTCCACCTTTTATTCGACAATTCATACGAAACGATTTTTCGTTATTAATAGCCTTATATAGTGTATAGGTAACTTTACTCTGATCATCAGGATGAATTATGTTCAATACTTCTTGATTAATTAAATTAGGAAGAAAATTGCAATATTTTTCATCGCCAACATCGACTGATAGAATAGATGAAGCTCCATCAGACCAATTTATCTTTCCTTTAACTAAATCTAATTCATAGGAGGCTAAATTTGCGATCCTCTGTGCCTGAGTGAGCATATTCTGAGATTTTTCCAATTTAGCTTGATAGCTATTTCGTTGCTGATTAGATAAGGTTAATGCGAGTAAATTTCCAATTTGCCCGACAAATAATTTTTCATCTTGATGATAATTAATTCGGGTAGGAGAAAACTCTAGTGTAACCGCACCAAAGACTTCATTATCACTATTTATCAACCCTGTTAAAACGACTCTATTAGATTCATCGCTGACTTCCGCTATGACTCTTGCACTGATACCTTCAAACGAATCACAAACAATATCACTTTCAGTAACATCTAATTGTTCACTAGTGCCTAACATTCCTTTATCAGAGTTATATAAACAGAAACAAGTCATATTCTCTTGATTGCTATGCGCCAACCAAATAGCGACATTATTAGCAGCCAATTTGTTAGATATTACCTGACAAGATAATTGGCTTGCCATTAAGAAATCACCACCCTGAACAGAGTCATGTATAGACAATTTACTGATAATCTCTTGCTGCTGGCTTAGCCGGGCGACTTGCTCTTTTAGCTCCTGTTCGATAATACAGTTTTTTCGATAATGCTGATCTCGTCCAAATTCAGCCCCAGCACTGGAGGAGAATGATTCCATCAAACAGTAATAATCATGACTCTTATCTAAAGTCTTTTTGAACAGTGCGACAAGTATCCCAAGAACTTCATTTGTAGAAGAAAGTATTGGCACACCAATATACGCTTGTATCTTCATTTCTTTCAAAAGATGATCATTAGGAAATAGTTCTGAGACATTATCAGGATAAATACAGCAGCCATTCTTCAGGACCATCTCACAGGGTGAGCCAGTAAGTTCATAGATAAAATTTTCTAATGTTTTATTTTCATGCCAAATAGCTAAGGTTTCTGCTCTTTCTTCGGTTATCAACTTGGCAACAAAAATATAATCTGAGCATAATAATTTCGCTAGATTCTTAGATAAATCAATAAAGAAGTCATTTTCCAGAGGACTGGTGATATCGGTTGAGTTGATAAGTTCCATAGACAAGTCAGCCTGAATGAGAAATGTAGTTAATCATAGGAAGCTCGGCAATCGAATATTGGTTTTTCCCTTTGTCTTTTGCCTGGTATAGCGCGTCATCTGTCATTTTTAATAGCTGCTGAGCACTCTGGTCAGCGTGAGGATTAGCACAACAACCACCGAGACTGATCGTGACATGATCTGAAACAGAACTCGTCGAGTGTGGTATATTTAATTCCTCAATACCGTAACGCAATTGCTGGCAAACAAATTCTAATCCATGACGATGAGTTTCTGGCAATAGAATAACAAACTCCTCGCCACCAAAACGTGCGAGTGTATCTTTTGCTCTATATAGAAATCCTGGCAAACACTTTGCGACTTCACGTAAAACCTCATCCCCCTTACAATGTCCATAACTATCGTTATACAATTTAAAAAAATCGATATCGATCATGACAATACTAAACTCTAACTGCTTACGGCAGGCATGACGCCACTCTTTTTCGAATTGCTGTTGAAACTCTCGCTTGTTTAGCAACCCAGTTAAGCCATCTACTGCAGCATGATTGTGTAATAATTGAATTATACGCCCTTGGTTTAGTGCTGCTTTAATCCGAATACTAATAGTCTCTATACCCGAATTCTGATGTACAAATTCGTTAGCCCCCAAGGTAAACGCTTGTAATTCAGCATCGATAGTTTTTGTCTGTGAGTAATATATGAGGGGTACATCCAAACCGAGTTTACTATTTTCTTTAAGGTGACGAATATGTGAAAAGTTACGTTTCTGGTCATGATCAAAATTGATAACGATGCCATCAAATTTTAATCGCGAATAATCTTCAACCAACTGATTAAAATTCTCATAATTAAATACACTAAAGCCACAGACATTTTCAAATTCTAATTGCAGTGTCTCGACCTCTAGCAGCGCTAATGTAAAATCACCATGATGTAGACAAGCCTCCCCTGTTTTTATCGATTCGGTTTGCTGATAATTTATAAAACCCTTAATAGAATCATTATTCTGTAGACCCAGCATGACTTGCTCATTGGCTGACTCCATAACTGGAATTCGGCGTTCGAAAGCACCAAGCTCCCACTCTTTCTGATCTCGTTTGTTTTTATTTCTACCTTCGTCTGTAATGGTGAGACCTTTTTCTCCTATCGACAGCAATAGCTCATGTAACACCTGAGGATCAGAAATATCTTTCCCTTGTAGCCAATACGCTCTATATAACAAACTGCGGTATTGCGCCCCTTTTACTGCATCAATTAATTCTAACGAGGTCAACGATTGCAGTGCAAGCTGGCTGTTTACTACCTTGGCTGGATACTTCATTACAACATCTTTTGCGCGCTGTTTTATTAGATTAAATTCATGAGTTAGTAGTGCCTCTTGCGCCTCAGTCATGGCTTGACTATTAAAACCTGGCGCATGTTCAACAAAGCAATATTCAATTTTTGAACTAAGACCAAGCTTTTCAATTCGTTCATGCATTACGAAGCAAAAGGGACAATTAAGATCTGAATATAATCGAATCTTAACTGCCATTGCTATTTCGGCTGACTCTAAGGGGAGAAAGTTCTCTCTAGATTTCA
>Ga0105356_10002999_pt1 | contig 16664 bp, 19 predicted proteins | sample GOMGulsemesocosm_3_FD_83502 | JGI IMG/M metagenome (GOLD analysis project Ga0105356, IMG submission 83502) | Methane-oxidizing microbial communities from mesocosms in the Gulf of Mexico - GOM9D Gulf of Mexico | ecosystem: Environmental > Aquatic > Marine > Cold seeps | place: Gulf of Mexico...
ATAAAAAGACTATGCCAGAGAAAATGGAAATCAAAAAATTTGATCCAAAAGCTCGTAAGCACGTAATGTACAAAGAAGCTAAAATTAAGTAATTAATTTTATTTCAATTTAAAAACCCGGTTTTACCGGGTTTTTTTATGCCCAGAGTTTACTAACAGACAAGTTATACACGCCATTTGAGCAAAACTTCAGTATGATGGTGGCATACTATTATTGGGAACCTTTGTATGAAATTATCTCGGACAGGCTGGAATAACGTTATTATTTTTTCGGTGATGATAATTATTTTGATGATCAATGCTACTAACGATAAGCTATTCCCCAGTGAAGAGGATGACAATAAATCTGAGAAATTAATTCTTTCTGCTCATAGTGTTATTTTAACGCTAGCAATAGATTATTCAGCAAATCAGCAAGTACTATTTGAGCGAGTCGGTCGTAGTTGGCAATTAACGACTAAAGGTATGATAGTAGATAAAACGGATCAGCAAATTGAACAAATGATGTTTGCTTGGCAGCAAAGTAGTGGTTTAGTGCAAGCTGCAGATATTGTTATTGATAGCGAGCGGGGTATTCCTGTACAAATTGCCCTAGCGGGAGATGTACAAGCAAAGACTTTTACTTTGTACCCATTAACGGACCAGCTATTAATATATCAGCATCAGGATAAAGTTTGGTTATCCTTACCACCGACATTAGCTCAGCAGCTATTACCTGTAGTCTTTTAATGCTGATAATTTCGGTGAATAAATGTTTTAAAATGAGATAAGAAGGGACTATGCCAGAATTACCAGAAGTAGAAGTGTGTCGCCTAGGCATAAGCCCCCATATAATTACCCAGCAGGTCACTGAGGTTATTATTCGTAATGCCCGCTTGCGCTGGCCCATTCCTGATGAAGTATGCTCTGTCGTTGGTTTACCGGTACTCAATGTTGAAAGACGTGCGAAATATCTCTTAATACGCTTTTCCACAGGCACCTTATTACTACATCTAGGTATGTCTGGCACTATCCGGGTTATTGAGCAAGGTACTCCTGTGGCAAAGCATGATCATTTTGATTTGGTTTTTCAGCATGGAAAGGTATTGAGACTGAATGATTCCCGTCGCTTTGGTGCTGTTTTATGGTTAGCAAATGACGAAGATGCACTTGGTTTATTAACTAAGCTAGGACCTGAGCCGCTGAGTGATGAATTTGCTCATGGCTATTTGTTCAGTAAAGCCAGAAATAGAAAAGTCCCGATTAAAACTTTTTTGATGAATAATCATGTTGTTGTCGGTGTAGGAAATATTTATGCAAATGAAGCATTGTTTCAAGCGGGTATTTTACCAACAGCGAAAGCAGGGGATATTAGTGAGCAACGATTTAATAAGCTGACTGATATTGTTAAGCAGGTGCTAAATGCGGCAATTGAACAAGGTGGTACAACGCTAAAAGATTTTACCCAAGCAGATGGCCGTCCGGGTTATTTTGCACAAACACTTATGGTGTATGGCAGAGCAGGGCAACCCTGCGTAAATTGCCAAACAAAATTAAATGAAGTTAGACAATCTAATCGCAGTTCTGTTTTTTGCCCTAATTGCCAAAAAGACTGATACTGTATTTAAGGCTAAAATAAATACTTAGCTTTGTTCTAGTGCTGCTTTCACTACCGGATGAACAAATTGACTAACATCACCTTGATGAAGAGCAACTTCTTTCACTAGAGTAGAAGAAATAAATGAATTCTCTTCAGCTGGAGTTAGAAAGACACTTTCAAGCTCTGGGGATAAACGGCGATTCATATTCGCTAGCTGAAATTCATATTCAAAATCTGACACCGCACGTAATCCACGAATAAGCACTTTGGCTTGATGTTGCTTAGCAAAATCGACTAATAAACCACTAAAACCAACTACGGTAACATTAGATAAGTTTTGGGTAACTTGTTCAATCATGGCAACTCGTTGCGCTAAATCAAAACGTGGCTTTTTACTTGGGCTTGCAGCAACACCTATTATTACTTCACTGAATAATTTACTGGCGCGCACGATCAGATCACTGTGACCATTGGTTACTGGATCAAAAGTACCTGGGTATATCGCTTTTATTGTCATTATATGTTGTTGTTTCTAACGGTTGTTGAATATTATTGTAAAGGTAGAAGTGACTGAGTGACAAGTATTTAAACATCATATCGTGCGGCTAAGTCATGGATAATCAGCAAAAATGAATAATTAATCACAAAAAAAATAAAAAAAGCTTAAAGTATTTACTCAAAACACTTTAAATAGACTGAATTTTGATAGTATTATGAGGTAGTTTTAATCAAACCCAATAAGAAGTAGCTAGATGAAAACCCGTGATAAAATAATCCAAGCCAGCATTGAATTATTTAATGAGCAAGGAGAGCGTAATGTTACCACTAATCATATTGCCGCTCACTTAGCCATTAGCCCTGGTAATCTGTATTATCATTTTCGTAATAAAGAAGACATTATTTTATCTATCTACGAAGAGTATGCCCGTAGCTTACTGTTAGAAACCTTGTCTAAGGTCTCAGAAGAAGTTAAACCACTTGATTCGTTAGTTTTGTATATGGATTCGGTTTTCCAAACGACAATGAAATTTCGTTTCTTTTATAGCAACCTACCTGTGTTATTGGATAAAAATCCAAGTCTTCGAGAGAAGTATGTTGAAGTGCAGCAGTCTATTTCTGAGCGGGTTAGCCAATTACTCATCTTATTAAGAAATGCTGATATTATAGATTTCCCAGATGATAGTTTAGCTGACATTGTTAGCATCTTGCGCCTTATCAATACTTTCTGGGTTAGTTTTTATCAAACACAAACCATAGTAAACGAAGTTAATGACTCAGTCTTTTATCAAGGTGTTCTTAAAATATTAGTTATTTTACGACCTTACACTAAAGCACACGCTATAAATGAACTTAACCAAGCATGTGAACTCTATCAGCAAAGGTTCCAAGAAGCTGTTGAAGCAGCTGAAGTCTAGCGAAGCTGAGCTGCCTTTTAAGGTATTAGCTACTGCTTAAATACCAAACAAGTTTAGCTAGGCTGTTAGTTCAAATTGAAAGTTATTGGGCTTTTCATAACCTTGGCTTACTTTGAAATAAAAACTTTCGACACGCTGTGCTCGCTGTTGTACCTCACTCGATTGCTCAGTGATAGCGCTTTGTGTTGATGCGAGTTTTTGAGTATTGCTAATATGCCCTGTTGAATTTGGTGCTATAGCTTCTTGCGCAGATAGTGTTTGATTTATTAGTGTATCAAAATCATTATTAGAGCTTTGTTGATTATCATCATTAAGGCTTGTCTTCGTTTTTATATCCAGCCCGTTCTTTTCACTAGCTGATTGCGTTGAAGACTCACTTTTTAGTGCTAATAGCTCTGATTGTGCTGCCAGTATTTTTTGTGTGGCACTTGCGGCAACTCGTGTATCTTGTGCTGAAGGGCTTGCTGGCGCTAAAGCCGCGGCATGAACTTTCTGCATTTTGACTATTGTGGCTTGAGGATCACCAGGTACACTGCTTAAGTCGACCGAAACCTCACCACCTACAGCATACTTTTTACCATCAGGGCCTACTTCAAAAGTATAAGAAGGAGATCCTGTTGCAGCACCACCCGCAGTAGCATGAGCTAACTCATGTGCTCTTACTTCTTTATCACGATGTTGTAGTTGACTAATGATTTTCTCATCAGCGATCTCTTGTTCATTAGCTTGCTCTGAAGAGTTATCTTCCTCATTGCTATTTGTTTTTTTGTGTTGTTCTTGCTGCTGAGAGTTTTGTTCTTCTTGATGTTGGCCCTCTTGGTGACTTTTCTGCTCTGATATTGAGCTAGCAGCCTGTTCAGCTTGCTTTCTTAAGTTAGCAAAATCGACTTGTTCGCTAGTTTGCGCTGGAGTGCGGGCACGTTCTTTATCCGAAGCTACGCCTTTTTCTGCAACAGAGGGGTTGGTTGCGGAAACTTGGGTGATTATTTCACGTTGATGATTATCTCGGCGTAAACCTTCCGTAGGTGGATTGACCACTGTTGCTAAGGGTAGGTTTGTGGTATGAGGTGTAATATTCATGGCTGATAAATAATTACCAATTAATGATTACGAGATCTAAATGATCAGGCCGTTACATCAAGCAACGTACCTAGTGAGTCATCGGCGCTTTTAATTACTTCAGTAGAGGCTTTTGCTTGATACTCGGACACTTTTAAACTGACGATTGCCTGATTTAAATCGGGCAATTCTTGATTGCTGCTTGGACTTTTTACCTCAGTATTAACTTCATCTGTGCTGACTGAGTTGCTTTGCTGGTCAGCTTTGAATGTGGTACTAGCAACGATATCGGCAGCGGCCTGTTCAGCTGTTGAACGGGCATTTTGTAAGCCTTGTACCCCTGAGTTAAATGCTGATGGTATTTCCATGAGAAAACCTCCACTGCCAATGAATCTTATTGCTTAATTATTAACCTAAATAACAAAAAAGTAAAGCTTAAAATTCGACTGAATATAGTACCATCAAGGTGTTTAAGTCAGTCTCTAAGCACTTTTTATATTGGAATTTAACCAATGACTTAACACTTGGTAAAAACTATCAAGATGGGAAATAAAGGGAGCATGAGAAGCATTTTCAAATAAATACTGCTCACTCTCTGGTGCTAAAAAACTGATCTGGTCAATTACACTTTTAGGTACCAAACTATCGTTTTGACCATACAAGCGTAAAAAAGGAAGTTTGAGCTTGGCTAAGTCCTTGCGTAAATCACAATCACTTAATAAGTTGAGTGAATCGTTCAATGTCTGCTGGCTAGGTAAGTTATGCGCCATGACTAACTGGGTAATGAGTTTTAGGTCTTGTCGAATATGTGGACTACCCATGGCTTGAATTTTTAAGAAATTGCGAATTGTTTTCTCGGTGTCTTGTGTCAGTTGATTATGAAAACTTGCTAAGACATTTGTTTTTATGCCTGGCCAATTATTGTCAGACTGCTCAACAAAATATGGGCTACTAGTAACAGTAACTAAGCCGAGTACTTTTTCTGGGTATGTTAGCGACATTTGAGTTGCTACTAAGCCACCTAACGACCAGCCAAGGTAGACAGCAGGCTGTTCAAGTGTTTGCTCAATCTGTTGGCAAATATTGTCTAAAGTATAAGCTCTCAACTCAACATCTGCATTATTGCCAAAGCCAGGTAAGTCGACTGTTATCAACTGATAACAACTTTGCTCTTTGAATAAGTCGAGTAGAGGTTGCCATACCCCTGAATTAAGACCCCAGCCATGGAGTAAAACAACCGGAATGGCATTTTTATTTAGTGGAGAATTAGGAGGAAATGTGGAAAATGTTAAGCTTTTTGCCATGCTTATTACTGCGCTGTAAGATTGAAAGGGACAGTTTATCCCATTTAAGGTGATAGCAAAAGGAAAGCAAGATGGCATGGCCGCTAGATATTGAGCAATTTAAGGTGTTTTTTACTGAAGCAATCAGCCGCATCGGCTGCTGCGATTTATGCGGTGCAAACGTTAATACAACAATACTTTTAGATACTTCGTTACCACAAGCATTACTATGCCAGTACTGTGTTGATGACTTACCCTATTTTAACCAAGCATTAGTTTCGGGAAATTTACTTAGCTGGCCAGCTATTTTCCGCGCCTTACCTAATACTCACTTTGACCAACTCTTTTCACTAGCTCCTTATCGCTATCCACTTGATCATTGGCTTGCTCAATTGAAGTACTTAGGTCGATTTGAAATAGCTAATTTATTTAGTGTTCTACTCAGTGCTCAATGGCGAGCTATGACAAAAAAACAAGTTGTAGCTCCTGTTAATCTAGTTCTATCTGTGCCTTTACACGTAAAGAAGTGGCGTATTCGAGGATATAATCAGGCGCACCTTATTGCTAAGCCATTTGCTAAACAGTTATCTTTACCATATGACGACAAGTTATTAATTCGAAGTAAAAATAATGACAGTCAGATGGGGAAAACAGGTAGTCAACGAAGAAGAAATTTAGCTAATGCATTTTCTTTACAGCGCAAGATAAAGGGGCATATTAAACATGTCCTACTTGTGGACGATGTAGTGACAACGGGCACTACAGCAAGTGAAATTAGTAAATTATTAAAACAAGCGGGGGTTGAAACCGTTACCTTAGTAACGGTTTGCTTGAGTTTACCTAAAGCTAGTTAGCTTTATGAGATTTTCAACTGTGTTTAGTTATAGCTTGCAGAAAATGCTTTGCTAAAAAATAAACTGTTAGCGAGTAGTTTAGCACTACCATGCCAATAGCCTCGAAATGCTAATACATCCGTTGTGGCAATGACGCGACCCTTGCCCTGATTATGAGCAACGATAGCTGCATTATGAGCTAATCGATTTACTAAGTTCTTATCGGTATAACCGCTTAGTAAGGGGGATGGAGTATATTCAGCAACCGTAACAAAAGCTTGTAATGGTTGCTCCATGATCAAATTACTATTGCGAAATATTGGTAATAAAGTGTTCTGGTAGCCATAAGTAAGTGGATGACTGTTATCTAATTTAACTTGGAAGATAGCGCCAGCTATGCGCTTACGGCTAGCTAGCGACTCTTTATCTTGGTAGCTAAGGTTTTCGTTATCAAAGAGCTGGTCTATTTGTGCTTTAGTAGCAAACTTGGCTTGTAATATTTCGTGCTTAGACAACCACAGTGATGCACGTTTTTGACTAATTATAACGCCACCTTGCTTAACCCATTGCTGTAGCTGCTTTGCTGTATGCTCGCTAACATGCTGATAATTACCATCAACCAGAATAATATGACTGTAACTTGATAAATCAATGCGCCTTAATTTCTCATGGTCGACAATGGAAACAGGGATATTTAAGGTTTCATCAAGGTAAAAGCGAATTTCACCTGCCTCATATTGAGAAATACCATAACCACCCAGGAGGAGTGTTTTAGCTTTAGCAATGGGTTTGAGTGAGCTGCTACCAATATCAACTCCGGTCATTGTTAAGCCGGTGTTGATAATATTTAACTTAATGCCAGTATCATTGCTTAAAGCAACTAATTGCGCTTGCCAGTTTTCATTTTGCTGAATTCCCGCAGGGATCACTATACTACCGGGACTAAAGTACTGAGTTTTCCCATTGATTACACTAGAAAATGACTTAGTTGCTACTCTAGCTTTTATGTTTTTACTCAATAAATTATTAAGTAATTTGGGCGCTAAAAAATGATGCCACTCAAAGACAAAGCCGTATGCAGATTTGGCATTTTCATTTGGCTTAAAGACAGTTGGTTTAGACCAAGCTTGTTTCGTCAGCTTAAGTCCTCGGGTACGGTGGACTTTAATGCTTTCTATATTCATTGCTAACGGCATTGTCCAACCAGATACATCATAAAAAGTATTATCTTTAAAATCAGTTTGCTGATTAAATAAGGCTTGAATCAAGCGAAATTGTGGCTGAGCAAGTGGTACATAATAACTGTTATTTTTTCGATATTCTTTATCTTGAAATTCAAAGTCAGCTGACAGTGGATAAACCTTAATTTTATGCTGTGCTAATTTATCTAATAAAGCATTGAGTCGGTAGTTATCTTTATTTTCATGTAACAAATAGCCGGAAAAACGTTCCTGCTTAGCTAATTTTTCACTTTGCTGATAAAAATCACTACGATATTGCTTTAACTGTTCTCTGTTTTCCCATGCACCATTGATGGTCGAAAGCGATGTTGTTACGTGATTTTCTATACTAAATTCTAAAGTCAGTAAACCATTTACTGTATCTTGTTGCATGCCTCTCGAGCTGGCTTGTTCAAAGAGAATCCCGATACTGCCATTAATATCAGGATAGGTTGAACCCTTGCCATAGTAGAAATCATCAAAATTTTCTTCGCTATAGTATAGGCGTTGTTGTTTATCTAGAGCTGCCGCATGAAAAGTAGCCAATGTTGTAGTCAATTCAACATTTCTTTTAGGAGTCAGCGGGTGAGTTCGGCTTTGAATACCAGGCTGGAAAAAATAGCTGCTGTTGTGACCCATTTCATGGAAGTCACCGACAACGTGGGGCTGATATTGATGAAAGTATTTTAATCTGTGTTGACTTTCTTGTTGTGCAAGTAATAACCAATCACGATTTAAATCGAACCAAAAATGGTTGGTACGTCCGGTAACCCAGTCTTGGTGATGCTCAATATGATTGGCGTCACCATTGTTGCTTGAATTACGATAAGTACTAACCCAATTAACAAACCTATCCATACCGTCGGGGTTGATACTTGGCTCTAGTACAATAACGGTATTGGCAAGTAATTCAGTCATTTTTTCATCGGTGTTAGCTGCCAAATAATAGGCAACTATCATAGCTGCGTTGGCGCCACTAATTTCATCACCATGTACACTGTAACCCAACCAAATAACTAAAGGAGCCGTTGCTGACTGCTGACTCGCTAGTTGTTTATTTTGTGTTGTTAATAAGTCGCGTTCACTGAGTATGTTCGGTAAGTTAGCTAAATTTTCAGGGCTTGAAATGGTAACAAGTAATTGGTCACGTTGCTGAGCCGTTTTTCCCATAGAAGTGATACTTACGCGTGTAGAGTCTTTGGCAAGCTGATAGAAGTAACTTTTCAGTTGATCATGTCTGACATGTCGTTGGCCAATTTCAAAGCCTAAAGTACTGCTGGGTAAGGGAGTATTAGCACTGTATTGGCTATCTTTAGGAAGATAATCCTGTACTGGCATAGCGAGAAGATTGTTGGAAATGAGTAAGGTAAAAGCTAAAATTAAAATTCGAGTGAGTAACATCTAAGCGGCCTCTTTGTTTGACACGCTTAAAGTATCAAATAAAAGCGTAAAAATCATTAGCACATAGCTAAATAGCAGAGTAAAATGAGCATACTTGAGTAAAATAGTCAGGTACTTTTCAATTGCGATATGATTTGTAAAGCTGAATAAGTATCCGAGAGCCAAAGAGAGCAAAATAATGATCACTATTTCAGAAAGTGCCCAGAAGCATTTTATTAATTTACTTTCGCAACAAGCTGAAGGTACACATATTCGCGTTTTTGTTGTGAATCCAGGTACAGCGAAAGCTGAATGTGGTGTTTCATATTGTCCACCTGATGCTGTAGAAGCCGATGATATCGAACTCCCATTTGAAGGCTTTTCAGCAATGGTTGATGCCGATAGCAAAGGCTTCTTAGAAGAAGCTGAAATTGACTTTACTACCGATCAAATGGGTTCACAGTTAACGTTAAAAGCCCCTAACGCAAAATTACGTAAAGTTGCTGATGATGCACCTTTGTTTGAGCGTGTGCATTACTTCTTACAAGCAGAAGTTAATCCACAATTAGCAGGCCACGGTGGTGAGTGTACTTTAGTTGAAATTACTGAAGATGGTTACGCTGTTTTACAATTTGGCGGTGGCTGTAATGGTTGTGCACAAATTGATGTCACAGTAAAAGATGGTATCGAAAAGCAATTAATTGAATTAATGGGCAATGAGATCAAAGGCGTTAAAGATGCAACAGAGCATGAACGTGGTGATCACTCATACTACTAAAGCTGATTTTAATTGAAAGTTTAGCTTAATATTAGATGAACAAGTTGCTAGATAAACTAGGCCAAAATCCGCAATACAGTTTAACGCTGTTTTTACGTGGACTTGGCCTTTTTGTTATTGGTTTGCTCTTTGTTGCTTTAGGCTATTTTTATCATCATCTTTGGCAGATCCTCGGAATTATAATACTTACCATTGCTTGTTTACTTGCGGCATGGGGATATTTAGGGATTTTTGCAAACCGCTGGCTAAATATCATTCATCGTACTAAACCAAGGTCTAGATCTAAATAAGTGGAAGCTTAAGCATAAATAAATGTATGAACACTCTAATTAATTTGTTAAATAAATACTGGCTTATTATTACCGTTTTTTTGCTTACCGCGATTGCAACACTATCATTATGGCCAGCAGAGCATTTACCACAAGTACCAGGCAGCGATAAAACCCACCATTTCATTTCTTACGGTGCTTTAATGCTACCGGTCGCATTGCGAAAGCCTAAACATTGGTTATGGATTGCTTTAGGCTTTGCTGCTTTTAGTGGGGCGATTGAATTGATTCAACCCTATGTGAACCGCTATGGTGAGTGGTTAGATATGGCTGCAAATGTTGCAGGTTTGGCTTGTGGTATTATGATAGCAAACACACTGTTGCATCTTCGCCGCATTACATTTAATAACACTTGATCACACAAGCTATACAAATGATCGATTAATCGTTGATAGGCATCAAGCTTGCTTTGCCTTAGCGTGTTAAAATTGCCGCACTTTTAAGCAATTAAGCTATTTACTTTATGTCAAAAGAAACTCCTGCTCATCATCTTCCCGTGGCGCACCCACCAAAGCGTTTATGGCAAAAAATAGCTTCTGTTATTGCAAAAGGAAGCTTTGGTATGGCCGCTCTTGGTGTTGTGGCGACATTAATCTATGGTGGTGATGTTGAAGCTGATATTAAAGCGGCAATGGGGGCTACAACTTTTTTCTGCTTTGCTGTTGGAGTGGTGTGTCAAGCCATGGGCGGTACTAGCATTCCTAACTTAACACCAGCACCGAAAGACTCTGAAAAATAGTCAATTAGTATTAGGCACTTTCTTGTCGATAACAATGGAAGTGCCAAGCTAATGTTGCGCCTCTAGCCAGCATAAAAATTGAAAAGGCGGCCCATAGACCATGGTTCCCGAGACTCTGCAATAAAAACCAAGCAGGGAAGAAGCAAGCAAAAGTAGCAACCACCATGGTATTTCGCATTACTTTAGCCTGCATTAAACCGATATAAACACCATCATATAAAAAGCACCAGCAACTTACTAAAGGCAGTAAAATCATCCAGTTGATATAATGGTTGGCAAATTCAATAACACTGTCAATATCAGAAATCATCGTTAAAAGAAAACTGCCTAGGGTTGCAAATAATAAAGCATACAAACAAGCAAACACAAAACTCCAGAACAAAGCAATATGCACAGTTTGCTTAAGTTGCTTATTGTCTTTCTCACCATGAGCCTTACCTACCATGGCCTCAGCTGCATTGGCGATACCATCTAAACCAAAGGAAATAAGCAATAAGAAGTTCATTAGGATGGCATTAGCAGCAACAACGGTATCACCCAATCTGGCCCCCTGAAAGGTGATAAATAAAAAACAAACTTGCAAACATAAAGTGCGGATTAGGATATCGCGGTTTAACTGGAAGTAGTGCCGCAAAATTTGTTTATCAAATAACTCTTTGGCTAGTTGCTGTAAATTACTAAATAGCGTTGTTAGAGTACTGCTGTATCTTCTGGAAATTAAAATAATTCCAAGCAACATACCTGAATATTCGGCTAATAAACTGGCAAGAGCAACTCCTCGTACTTGCCAGTTAAAAAGATAAACGAAAACCAAGTCTAAACAAATATTGATTACATTGGTGACGATGAGAATCCACATCACAGCTTTACTTTGCTGGTTGCCAATAAGCCAACCTAAGATAACCAAATTGGCTAGAGCCGCAGGTACTCCCCATATACGTATTTGCGCATATTGATTGGCATAGAACTGTACCTTCTCTGAACCTCCGGCAATGGTTAAGGCGACATCGAGAAAGGGTCCTTGTAGCAGAATGAGTAAAATACCGATAAAAAAAGCTAAGCTAATACCGCGCAGCAATATCAATAAATTTTTTGAAACATTGCCTAAACCCAATGACTGAGCGCTTAAACCTGTTGTCGACATTCGTAAGAAACCGCATAGCCAAACTACTGAGGTTATTAACATTGCGCCAATGGTACTGCCGCCTAAAAAATAAGCATGTTCGAGATGACCGATTACAGCGGTGTCGACTAAACCGAGCAATGGCACAGTTATATTTGATAAGACCATTGGTAAGGCTAAATAGAATAAGCGCTTATGTTGATCTAAACGGCTAGTTTTAATCAAAAAACATCCTAAAGTTCTAGTGATTTAACGGAAAAAACGTTATTTTAACCGATACCAATCGATATGACTTTTTACTAAGTAAGTATTTCTTTATGTGTATTGGTATCTTCTTCTTTTTAAAGGTATATACCATGAAACGCATCTTGCAGACACTTTTTTTGATTTCATTTTTATGCAGCGTTTCGCTTAGCAGCTATGCCGCGGTTATTTTGCAGTATCATCATGTCAGCGATAGCACGCCAGCAAGTACAAGTATTTCTCCAAAGCAGTTTGAAGTGCATTTACAGTACCTTAAAGACAATAATTTTAAGGTGGTACCCTTATCAGAGATAATTGACGGTATTAAAAATCAACAACCACTCGCTGATAAAAGTGTCGCCATCACTTTTGATGATGCTTACATCGATGTATTAACCCAAGCTAAACCTATTTTAGATAAGTTTTCTTTTCCGTATACCATTTACGTTAATCCAGGGATAATCGAGCGTAATATAAATAATGCTTCGTCACATTATTTATCGTGGATTCAGTTAAAGGGGTTGGCAGATGAAGGCGTTATTATTGCCAATCACGGTTATGAGCATGATTCAATAGCTCGCATTCCTGACGGGGTAAGCCAAACTGAATGGTTAGAAAAACAAACAGATTTGTTGTTAAAAGCTGAAGCAGTTATTAAAGACAATACTGGCCAAAGTTGGCGATATTTTGCTTACCCTTATGGTGAGTATGACATGGCGGTACAAGCATGGGCTAAAGCCAATGATTTTGTAGCTTTTTCTCAGCAATCAGGCGCCGTAGATTTATCGACAGACTTAACCAGTGTGCCACGTTTTCCTGCTTCAAAACCTTATGATAAAATTTCTGGCTTACGTGATAAATTAAACTCATTGGCTTTTAATATCACCTTAAAAGGCGATCAAGCTGAAACCATTTTTAAACACAAAGAAGCTAAAAGTATTACCTTTGAAATAGAAACCGGCGATTTTTATAAATCAGGTCTAAATTGTTATGTTTCTGGTTTAGGTAAGCAAAAAATCACTTGGCATGGTGATAAGAGTTTTAGCATTAACTTTACGAAAGACTTACCAATTGGACGAGTTAGAGCTAACTGTACTGCAGCAAGTATCAGTAAAGCAGGTCGTTATTATTGGTATTCAAAGCCTTGGTTTATCTTAAAAGAAGATGGCAGCTGGTATCACCTGTAAAACGAGTTACTATATTTATAGTGTTAGCCCTCATACAAGGCGACTATTTTTTTATAGTCGCTAACTAACTTTTCATTATTGATACTCGGCAATTCGCCGACCACCTGCTCTGGTTTAAATATAGCCGCGACTTTCCCCGCTGGATTAATTAGTACTAGCGATGCGCTGTGATCAACCCAATAGCTTTCAGTTTCTTCTCCTTCTTTACTGGTTATGGCGTACATTAGACCTAAATTACGAGAGAAGGGGAAAAGTACATCATGCTCAGCTCTAAGCGCTTTAAAATCATTATTAAAGTAAGCAATATATTGCGCTAGCTTATCAGTGGTGTCTCTTTTAGGGTCCACCGACACTAATAAAACCTGGCTATTATCGGCAATACTGATGAGATCCTCATAGATAAAGTTGAGGTTTTGCAGTGTTGTTGGACAGACATCGGGGCAAGAAGTATAGCCAAAAAATACCAGTGACCATTTGTCCTGTAATTGTCTATTACTAAAAGACTGGCCTGACTCATCTGTTAAGGTAAATGCTGACATAGGTCGAGCTTGTTGATAATACAAGGCACTTTCAGGCGCTGGCAGTTGCTTGGCTTGCTTAATAAAATGAAAGCCAACAGCACCAGCGCTGATTGAGATAAGGGCAATAATGCCATAGATAATTTTATTCATTGCTCACCTATTTTTTAATTATGGTTGTTAGCTCATTGGTAGTAAGTAATGATCAAATAGCAAAATTATAAAAAGCAGCATTAAATGCACAATTGAAAACTTAAAGGTGGCCATAGCAGTATCACTTTTTGCGTTAAACTTAAGTTGCCAAGCATAATAAAAGAAGATCAGGTTTAAGCTACAAGCCCCTAATAAATAAAGCCAATTACTCATGCCGACGAGATAAGGCAATAAACAAACAACAAAGAGCAACACGGTATAAAGTAATATTTGTGTTTTGGTAAAGCTGACACCGTGAGTCACTGGCAACATAGGAATATTCACTTTGGCATATTCATTTTTACGATGAATTGCTAATGCCCAAAAATGTGGCGGCGTCCAAGTGAAAATAATTAAGACCAGCAGTAATGCGTTCGGGTCAATTTCATTGGTCATTGCGGTCCAGCCAAGTAATGGTGGGATAGCACCGGCAAGTCCGCCAATCGTAATATTTTGTGGTGTCGCCCTTTTCAAATACATAGTGTAGATAAAACTATATCCGACTAAACCAGCTAGGGTTAAAAAGGCGGTTAGTGGATTAACTAGGCTATACAAAACAACAAAGCCTATTAAAGCAATGCTGGCGGCGAAAACTATAGCGTTGCTGACACTCACCCTTCCTTCGGGTAAAGGCCTGTTATGTGTACGGCCCATAATGCTATCGATTTTCTCATCAACGATATGATTGATAGCCGCTGCGGCTGAAGATAGTAATGCGATACCTAGCATAGCAGGTAGTAATACTTGCCATGGTAAACCTCCAGGCACAGACAAACTCATGCCAACTAGTGCGGTTAATACCAGTAAAGCAACTACTTTAGGTTTGGTGATATCGTAATATGCTCGCCAATTAGTGAACAAATGATTAATGAGCGAATGACTAGAGCTTTCGTTTACGGCAGCAGGTAAGGTTTTACTAATACTCTTATTCATAGAGTGACTCCTTGGAATTTTGTCTCAACTTATAAGCTAAGGTGATCAAGCTCAGCATTAAAAAAACAGCAACTAAGTTATGAGCAACGGCAACTTTTAGCGGTAATGAAAACCAAATATTACTAACGCCTAGAGTGATTTGAATAAGCAATAAGCTCAGCAAGACAATAGCGGTATTTCTGATCGCGTGGACTCTTGCCTTTAGGAAAACAATGATGGCTAACCAAGTGAGAAATACCGCAGTAATGATGGCACCTAAGCGATGGCTAACGTGAATTGTCAGTCGTTCATTATGTGCTAAATGACCAAATTCATAGCTTGCTTTACTTGGTGGAATTAGTTCAAAAGAGTTTTCAAAGCTTAACTCTGACAACCAATTGCCCTGACAAATGGGCAACTCAACGCAGCTCATTGCGGCGTAATTGGAGGATGTCCAACCGCCTAGGGCTATTTGTGCCGTTAAAATTGCAATGCCTAATAATGCATAGCTACTATATTTCTTTAAGTGCCCGTTAACCAATGTAGCTCCCCGAGTATTTACACCTAGCGAATTTATGCGTAAATACAAGAGAAACAATAAACAGAGCGTGGTGAAGCCACCAAGTAAGTGTCCCATCACCACGATTGGCATTAATTTCAGTGTTACCGTCCACATACCTAAAGCGGCTTGAAATATCACAATGCACAAAATAAACAGTGGTAGAAAAAGCGGGTACTTAACGTTTGTTTTTTTTGAAAAGTGTAGCCTAATAGCAATAAATGCTATCGCTAAAATAAGTAAACCAAGGCTGCCAGCGAAATAGCGGTGAATCATTTCGTTCCAAGCTTTTTCGGGTTCAACAGGTCTGTCAGGAAAAGCTTGCTCAGCTGTCGCAATTTGCATGCTGGTCTCTGGTACGTCAAGTAAACCATAACATGTTGGCCAATCAGGACAACCTAATCCAGCATGAGTAAGGCGGGTGTATGCACCTAGTCCTATTACCACAATAGCAAGTAGGATGCTGGTCAATACTAAGCGGCGTAGTGCTCGAGTGTTTTTATTGTGCTCGGTCATGTAGTTAACCCACCTTAGAGTATTTCAAAAGCTTTTTCATATCGGCAACAATAGCTTTGCCAAATGACGCTAATTGTTGCTTCTGCTCGGGGAGTGGGTGGCTTAAAATAATATTACCAAGCGGATCGGCGATAAGCACTTTTGCTGTGTTGATTTGATTATTTATCTTCGGGGTTAAAGCTAGTATCTGCCATTGGCTTTTAGCTAGCTGTTTTTGTTGCTCAGCAGAAAAGATATTCTTTTTGACAAGTACGGGCGTTACCCTTGGCATATCTTTTCCTAAGGCAACATAACTGTTATGCACAGCTTCAATGCTATGTAAGCAAGTGGCAGGGCATGCATCGGGTAGTCGATAGATGATTAGCCATTGCTTAGAAAATTTCACCTCATCAATACCCAAATCGTCAAGTGTTAAAGGCTGTGTTAATAGCTCACCTTGGTTGGTTACCCCTAGGCTCAACCACTGATTATCTAATGCTAGCTTGGCTAATAAAATAGGTAGTACAAACACAGTGAGTAATAATAATAAGCTACGACGATTTTTATGTTGCCGCTTACTGGTATTCATTACACTGTTTTCATCAGTTAAGTCGAGGTGACTGTTCATTTTAGCCATATTTTATAGCCTTATTTTTATTGTTGTTGTCTAGGGTCTTATCTGGAACCTGATTTTGAGAGTCTTTTATTACATTTTTTTTCGTTTTTATGCGTAAGCAAATCATTAGTATTAACCAAGCTATGGCTAAAGAAGCCCACTGAAATGCATAGCCAAAATGTTTTTCTGGCGGCATAACTATAGG
>Ga0105356_10003001_pt1 | contig 16660 bp, 15 predicted proteins | sample GOMGulsemesocosm_3_FD_83502 | JGI IMG/M metagenome (GOLD analysis project Ga0105356, IMG submission 83502) | Methane-oxidizing microbial communities from mesocosms in the Gulf of Mexico - GOM9D Gulf of Mexico | ecosystem: Environmental > Aquatic > Marine > Cold seeps | place: Gulf of Mexico...
CGCCGATGCCAGCTGATTGCTCTTTACCAGCACTATCTATATCTCCTATCATTTTACTGACATCTTCAATAGCCGTAACAAGGTCACTGAATGTTTGCCCTGTTTCATCAACTAACTTGGTACCTTGGCCAACCGCCTCTACACTGTCATTGATTAAACCTTTAATTTCTTTCGCAGCACCTGCAGAGCGCTGTGCTAAATTCCTAACCTCTGCTGCCACAACGGCGAAGCCACGGCCTTGCTCTCCTGCTCTTGCCGCTTCTACCGCAGCATTAAGCGCAAGTAAGTTGGTTTGAAAAGCAATTTCATCTATAACGCTAATAATGTCAGCGATTTTTTTACTGGACTTATTAATATCACTCATCGCGGTAATGGCATTACGAACCACTGCCCCACCGTTGCTGGCTTTATCCATGACAGAGTTAGATAACTTACTTGCTTCTGTGCTGTTCTCGGCATTTTGCTGTACCGTACTGGTCAATTCTTCCATCGCAGAAGCGGTTTCTTCTAAGCTAGATGCTTGCGATTCAGTACGATGGCTGAGTTCATTATTTCCTGAAGCAATTTCTCTTGCTGAATCAAATACATTGGTTGAAGCATCGCGTATTTCTTCAACCATATTGCTTAGATTCTCAATAGAGCCATTCATGGCATTTGCTAGCGCTAAGAATTCGCCGCCATAATCATTACGCATGCTCTGAGTTAAATCACCATCAGCTAGTGCTTGGGCAATATTAATTGCATCATTAATTGGCTCAACAATTGAGTCCATCAAATTATTAATATTATTACCTAGCTCCTTCATGAAACCTTGGTATTCAGCTGTTTCAATACGACTATCTAACTTACCGGAAATGGCATCTGTGATTAAACTATCTATCTGACTTTGTGCATCTTTTTCTTCTGTCAAATCAATCCATTGTACTGCAGAGCCAACATGTTCGCCCTCTTCATCCCTAAGGGGAATGGCAATTAACTGAAAGGTCAAACCAACGACTGAAATTTCAGTGGTATAAGGTAGGTTATCTGGGTTACCTAGTAAGTTTTGTTGATGAGCGGGATTTTTGTGGAAAGTATCAAAGTTGGTACCAACCATAGTATCAACGCTAAAAGAAGGTAAAACTGTACGTAGCTGTGCTTCACGGCGACGTAACATGGTGGCAACAGCCGGATTAGCATAAACAATATTACCTAGTTTATCAGCCATCATTAAATTAGTGGTCATGCCTTCAACGGCAGAAGTTAAACGGCCAACCTCAACTGATTTTGCCCTTATTTGAGTGACATCTTGCCACTCTAAAGCATTACCAATATAGTCGCCGCTTGCATCCATGATAGCGGTAACATTAAGCTCAAAGGTTAAATGTTTTATCTGAATATCTGTTTTATAGGGTAAATTATTGGGGTCAGCTAATAACTTACGTTGATGACTCGGATTTTTATGAAAAGTATCTATATTAGTACCCATCACAGAGTCGGCATCGGCTTTAAATCCTGGCCAGTTTTGTGCAAACGTAGTCTCATGCTCTTTTAATAACGCAAGTGTTGCTGCATTAGCATAAGTAATATTAAAATCTCTATCTATCATCATACTGGCTGTTGCAGATTGGTCGATAGCTCCTTGTAATTGCGCTGATTTATTTTCTTGCTGTCTTGCTTGGGTGACATCAGCCCATTCCAAAGCATTACCAATATATTGACCATTAGAGTCCATAATAGCGGTAACATTAAGCTCAAAGGTTAAGTGCTTTATCTGAATGTCTGTTTTATAAGGCAGATTCTTTGGATCGCTAAGCAATTGTCTTTGATGACTAGGGTTCTTATGGAAGCTATCTATGTTAGTGCCCAAGACGTTTTCGGCATCTGCTTTAAACCCCGGCCAATTTTCTGCAAACGTTGCTTCATGCTCTTTTAATAAGGCTAAAGTTGCTGCATTGGCATAAGTGATATTGAAATCCCTATCGATCATCATATTAGCAGTTGCCGATTGATCAATGGCACCTTGTAATTGCACGGATTTATTTTCTTGAAGCCGTGCTTCAGTAACATCTTGCCATTCAAGGGCGTTACCTATGTATTCTCCGCTTGAGTCTAGAATAGCGCTAACATTAAGCTCAAAGGTAAGGTGCTTGATAGTAATATCTGTTTTATAAGGCAGGTTATTTGGATCTGCTAATAATTGTCTTTGATGACTAGGCGTTTTATGAAAACTATCAATGTTGGCCGACAGAAGCGCTTCTTTATCTGCTTTAAAACCCGGCCAATTTTCCGCAAAAGTAGCTTCATGTTTTTCTAATAATGACAACGTCGCCTGATTGGCGTAAGTGACATTAAAGTCTCTATCAATCATCATAAACGCGGTAGCTGACTGATCGAGAGCTCCTTGTAATTGGATAGCTAAATCATTGCTCTGCTCACCTTCAATAGTATTCTTTTCCATGGTTTTTCCTTTTGCTGACTGTGTTGTTGAGGCATCATTTGCAGCCTCAATCATTGTAGTTGCTAGGGTTTGGTATACTACTGTCCAAGCCTTTTTAACGGGGGTGGTAAAGTCGTCACCTAAACCTTGTGCCAATGTTTTAAGTAACGCGGCACCAACCGTATCGTAGTGCTCGGGCTTTGTGCCATATTCTACGTGTTTAGCGCCAAGCTTTTGTACTGCTGGAATTAACTTGTCGGGATTTTCAAGTAACTTAACCGCAGTATCGAGCATAGCCATTAACTTTTTGCCTTGCTCGGTTATATCATTTGGAAATAACGCTTTTAACGAAGGGTCCATTTCAAATAAAGTGGTATAAAATATTTCTGCGGCTTGTGGCGCGATAGGTAATACTTTTTGCCAGCTTTTTTGCACTAAACTTATTTGTTTCGGGGTCATAAGTTATTTTCCTGTGTGGTTATTTGTAAACAATTTATGTATAAACTTGATTGCTATTTATTCGATGTTTTTAGCCCTTAGTTGCAAGTTTTAAGCACTTGATAAACTCGGCGTAGTACTTATTTGCTCATTGTTATTCCCTACACCTGTATCATTGCTTTCATTAGCATTTTCCCCACCATTACTCGCAACACAGTACAAGTCGTCTTCATTTAGTAATGAATCACTGTCAAGTAGGATAACCAGCTTGTCATCGACTGACGCCAGCCCTTTTAAAAAACAACCATCAATATTATTACCGAAAGCAGGTGCTTTACGTATTGATTGACTGGTGAATTTATAAACCTCTGATACCGCATCAACAACAATACCTACTACCATGGTTTTCGTTTGAGACTGTTGACGCAAAATGATGGTTACTGTTTGCTCATCATAATCAAGTGCTGATTGACCAAAGCGCAAGCGTAAATCGATAATTGGAATAATAACGCCACGTAAATTGATTACACCTTTAATATATCCAGGTTTGTTGGGCAGCTCGGTGACCGAGCTCCAAACACGAATTTCCTGCACACAGAGTATGTCAACACCATACTCTTCGCCTTGGAGTAAGAAGGTAAGATATTCTTGTTCAGTATCGGCCATGATATTTCCTATAAACTATTTTATTGCTGCTTTATTTACTGTTTGCATCACTAATCAACAAATCTTGTTGGGGTAAGCCGGTTCGGCAGATGAATAATTAACTGTGCAGTCTGTGCTTTTCAACTTTTTGCAAGTGAGCAACATTAAGGATAGTCACCACCTTGTGCTCACTATTAATGAGACCATCTATATATTGCGGACCTACACAACCGCCAAATGCAGGAGCAGGTTTTATATCTACACTTTCAACATTAAGAACATCAGAAACTGCATCAACAACAAAGCCAATAGTGCGTGACTTATCTTCACTTTGGTAAGTCAATACAATGACAACCGTTGTTTCTAAGTAACTTGCTTCGCCAATGCTGAACTTTAGGCGTAAGTCGACTATAGGTACGATAATGCCACGCATATTAATAACACCTTTTATATAACTCGGCGCATTGGGGATTTTAGTAGGTCGCTCCCAACTTCTGATCTCTTCTACACATAAAATATCTACAGCATATTGTTCTTGAGCAAGTAGAAATGTCAGGTATTGATCTCCGCTGGTAATAAAGTCAACACCTTCAATTGAGTGCTCTCCTTCAACGGGAATATCTTCTGCCATTGCTTGTATATTCATAAACAAACCTCCGCTGTTGCGTTTGTGTTACCGTTGTTTTTCACCAATTGAGCTTGTTGCGCTTTTTCTAAGGCCATATGAATCATTCCAGGTATGTCCAGTATCATAGCTACAGAGCCATCCCCCAGGATAGTTGCGCCAGAAATACCAGCAACCTGTTGATAATTATCTTTTAAACTTTTAATGACGACTTGCTGCTGGGCAAGTAAATCATCAACCATCAATCCTACTTTTTGACCGTCTGCTTCGACCACAACTAGTAACGCGTTATGAATTTCAGTACATTCAGTGGCTAAATCGAACAGTTGATAGATGGGTAAAACAGGAACATTGTCATTGCGTAGTCGGTATAAAACCATATCGCCAGAAACACGGTTGATAAGCTTATTATCAATTTGCAGTGATTCAACAATAGAAATTAATGGGATGATGTAAGTTTCACTCCCCACCTTAACAAGTTGCCCATCTAATATGGCCAGCGTTAGTGGTAGGTTAACCTTAAAGGTACTGCCTTTTCCTAGGCTCGATTCAACTTGAATTCTGCCGCCTAAGGCCTGAATGTTTCTTTTAACTACATCCATACCAACACCACGACCAGAGATATCAGTAACTTCTGCTGCTGTAGAGAAACCTGGTTCAAATAATAAATCGTAGACTTGGCTATCTGTTAATGTTGCACCCGCGTCAATTAAGCCTTTTTCTACAGCCTTATCAAAAACAACTGCGCGGTTAATACCTGCACCATCATCATTAATTTCGATAACAATATTTCCACCTTGATGATAGGCGTCTAAAGAGATAGTACCTTTTTCTGGTTTGCCATTTGCTAGGCGTATTTCATTCGATTCGATGCCGTGATCTGCAGCGTTCCTTACTAAATGTACCAGCGGATCACCAATTTGCTCCATAACAGTTTTATCTAGCTCTGTTTGCTCGCCCTTAATGACCAGCTCCATGGCCTTACCTGTTTTTATCGCTAGGTCATGTACTAAACGAGGGAAACGATTAAATGCAAAACTAATAGGTAGCATACGAATGCGCATTACGCTTTCTTGTAGCTCTTTTGTGTTTTGCAAAAGTTGCTCTAGGCCACTAGTAAGGCGTTCAACTTTATCCATTTCAAAGTCAGTGCCTAATTCAGACAACATCGATTGGGTGATAACTAATTCGCCAACAAGATTAATTAAACTATCAACTTTATCAACACCAACCCGTATTGAGCCAACTTCTGCTTTCGCTTTAGTTTTAGCAACTTTGCTATTATCTTCATCAATTACCTGCTCAGGTTGTTTGCTTACAACTTGCTCGGTAACAACAGCTTCAGTTGCAGCGGTTTGCTGCGTATCGGGTTGTTGGCTCGCCTGCTCTACTTCATCTGTTGCTTGTGCTTTATCTGTCCCTGAATCAGCTGAATTATCATTAATAGCCGTTAACTCTAATAAACATTCATCTTCAACCCATTCAAATATCTCTATGATCTCGGCTTCTTCAACCTCTGTATGTAGAGTTAATTGCCAGCTGAGATATAGCTCTTGGGCATCTATATCCATCAAAGCAGGTAACTCTTGCGTGTTCGCAAAGATAGTCAGCTCACCTAATTCCGCCAAGGCGCTAAATAAAAATAATGGGTCATTACCTGTTTTAGCTAAACTATGTTCAGGAACAAACTTGATGTGATAACCACTACCTTTAGGTTTATCAATATTTGAAGAAGCTTCGCCTTCATTTGAGCTTGATTGCTCATCACCTAATGTTTCAGATAATAGCGCTGATATTTGAGCCACTTTAGCCTGATCATAATCAACGTCATCTCTAGCTGCTTCAATTAATAAGCGCATGCAATCAACTGACTCAAGCAATATCTCAGTATCTTTATTTGTGATATCCCGGCGGCCATCACGCATTTCATCGAGTAGAGTTTCCACAAGGTGAGTAAATTCAGTAACATTTTCAAAACCAAATGTGCCTGCACCACCTTTAATTGAGTGCGCGGCTCTAAAAATGGAGTGAATAGTTTCATTGTCACCCGGTTGTAAATTTAATAATCCGGTCTCCATTAACTCAAGACCTTCAAAGCTCTCTTCTAAAAAACTTGGAATAAATTGTGATAAATCAACACTCATAACTGATTACCTACTCTTTCCTTGTCAAAACCAGAACTGTTATCGCAATAAGTCATTAACAAAAGAAATGACATTAAATAAGTGCGTTAACTTATTTTTTTCATCAACATAATTTACCGAAAACAGCTTGTTACTTAACCACACGCTTTATAGTGGCGAGTAATTTTTCAGGGTTGAACGGCTTAACCAGCCAACCCGTGGCACCAGCTGACTTTCCACGCATTTTCATATCAGTGGAGCTTTCAGTGGTTAACATCAAAATAGGAGTGAATTTAAAGTTAGCCAGCTTTCTAAGCTCTGCACACAAACTAATTCCATCCATATTGGGCATATTTACATCTGAAATCACCAAGTCAAAACTACCTGTTTGTGCCTTAGTTAAACCATCGCGGCCATCTTTTGCCTCAACAGTTTGGTAGCCTGCACTTTTTAGGGTAAAACTGACCATGTCTCTTATTGAGTTAGAATCATCAACAACTAACACTTTAGTCATACTGGTTTCCTCATTGTTTTATGCACTGTTGTGCTACTGCTGGTTTATCTTTATTTAAATGGTGAATATAGAATTTAATCCGTCATGTATTGCAGCAAAATGGCATCACTGATACCAAGTTGTTGAATGCTTTCCTTTAAAATACTGGATTTTGATTGCCATTGGATTTCTTTACCTTGGGCAATGATATAGGTGACTACAGCGAGAATGAATTGCACACCAATAGTATCAATGCGAGTAAGCTCACTATCATCTATGGTAATCACATCAAGGTCATCTATTAGAGGAAGTATTTGTGCTTGGTACTCATCAACTTGAGCAATGGTTAAGTCACTGGGAAGTTTGATCATTTTTGGCAATATATCCATATGTTTTTTATTATTTTATCTTGTGCTTTTAAGCATATGACAGATTTAACGGATTGCAAGGAAGTAAAAACAAAAAGATAATAAAAACCTAGTCACTTGATAAATAACAGGAAATATCTAAGCTTTTTTGACTAATAGTGGGGTATTAGTGCCTTAATTTGCTAGCACAAAAAGGCTAAAGTGCAAGAAAAGTTACTTTTTCTTACACTTTTTAAGGAGTTAGTAGTATATGGAGTGACATTTTTATTTACAGCTGAATTGATTTTAGCGTGGTAAATAAAACACCATAATTAGGCAAAATAACGCGATCAGCCAAAATGCTTTTGCAAAAAATTTGACCTTAATATTTCTATCATTAGGATGTTTATCGGGTAGTTCCATACCACAATGCTGACATTGTTGGTTGTCACCTTCAGTGACATTTTCTGTTTGGCAATACAAACACGTTTGGGTTGTTTGACTCATGTTCGTCCTCTTTCTGTCTCTACAACGACTACTGTGATGTTAACTGATGATATAACTGTGGTAAGCGTACCGGTAACTGCGCTGGTCTAAGGATTTGAGTAAAACCATCATTACCAAATAAATACGGTAAATATTCTTGTGCATCAACATCAATAGTGATGCAAAAGGGTTTGATACCTAATCGCTTCGCTTCGTTAATTGCCTCATGTGTATCTTCAATACCAAAGCGACCTTCATAATGGTCAATATCATTTGGCTTGCCATCAGTTAAAATGAGCAGAAGCTTATCCGCGGTTTTTTGCTCACTGATCACCTTAGTTGCTTGACGAATTGCCGCCCCCATTCGAGTATAAAATCCAGGAGTAATGGCTTGAATTCGCCCTCTTACATGATCGTTATACTTTTCGTTAAAATTTTTCAACATGGTAAAGCGGATATTACTTCGCTTTACTGAAGAAAAACCGTACATGGCAAAATTATCACCTACAGACTGTAATGCTTCTCCAAAAAGCAATAAGCTGTCTTGTACCACATCAATCACGCGATTATCATTATCTAAATGTGAGTCTGTCGACATTGATAAATCGGCTAATAATAGACAAGACATATCACGATTATTCCCTCGATATGACTGAAACAAGCCTTTTTCAGCTGTTGCTGCTGTTTTACTCTCAACATGAAAGTCAAGCCATGCATTTAAGTCGAGCTCTTCACCTTGTGGTTGTGCTTTAAGCCAGTGCCTTACACTACGTAACTGCTCAAATTGAGCTTGAATCATTTTTGATGTTTTTTGTAATTTTATCGGTAACTTAGCAGGTGCTGCATCACGAGGTAACATCGGCTGTAATAAACAGCGGTCATCTTGAAGGGTTTGAGTTTTATAATTCCATTCGGGTAGCTTGATACCTTCACCAAGAGGAATATCATCTTCAGAGGCTGATGGTAGATCTAAATCTATTTTTATTTGGCCACTCTTTTGTTGTTCTTGTTGTTTACTTAACGTAATTTTATCAAGATCATCAATAGTACTTTGGTAGTCTTCTTCATCTTCGTCACTGTCATCTGTACCACGGTCCATTTTTGAAAACTCACTCCACGAAAAAAGACTTTCCAAGCGAAAGATCATCATGCCGCCGCGGCTATCAGGTGAATCAACCCGTTCAGCTTTTTTACGTGAGCTGTTAGATTTTTTAGATGACTTGTTTTCTGAGTCGCTATCTTCATTTTCGTTTGAAAGTTCTTCTTCGTCAATTTCACTTGCTAGAACATCATCGAACCTTGCTGACGGATAAAGCCATAAATAGACAGCTTTAGGAGCAAAGTTTACCAAGGGAAATTCGCTTATCGAGCCAGGTGTTAAAATAGCATCTCTTATCGCTCGCTCCATTGTTTGCTCAACGTGAGGCATTTTCTCTAATGGAGGTCGCATAGCGACAAAGGCCTTGGCTAAACGGCGATATCGATTATGTAATGCAGGAAATTTTTCTAATACCTCAACAACTAAGGCTTGATTATCTTTTGCCCAGTGGCGAAAACTACCACTATGGTGTGCAGCTAAAACAGCTAACCAAATATATAGGTCGTAGTTCAAACTGGTTTCGTTAAAAACAGCTAGAGACTCAGGTAAGCGAAGACTTTCATCATCTTGCCAAGCCAAACTTACCAGTTGATTGTCACCCGATATTTTCTGCAAGAAACTTTTTCGTGTTAGATATTCACGACCAGTGGCCGCTTCTACGCGTTTAACGGCATCACCGCCTAATGCTCTAAAAACGATAGCGACTGATTTGCTAACTTGCTCAAAATGGACGCGCGCTTCATCAAATTCAGGATTCGCTTTGCGCGTAATATATTTGTGCCAAAGACCACCAACCCACTCTTCCATAACTGAAAACATTCATATCAATAAATTATGATGTGATTGTATCAGTAAAATCTGACCTTGCTGTGATTTGGGTCAACGAACATCACTTTGGTTTATCAAAATTCAATATAGGATCATTCGTAAAGCGCGGTTTGCACTCTGTAGGAGATTTGTTAACTAACACTCGACGAAAAGACTCATCCAGGCTAAGCCATTTATCAACCATTTCAGGGTGAGTGTTGGTTTCGTTAAAAGCATCAATAAGTAGTTGTTTTCTTACATCGAATAATTCGTCAGGAATAAACATATGTTTATGTGATATAGGTGGAGCTTTTCCAACATAGCGGTTTTCACCACCAAGAACTTTCTGCATAAAATCAACTTGCTGGTCTTCTATATGCTGCTGGGGTATTTCAATGAAGTAAAGCTTTAGCCAAGGATGTTGATAAACTTTATCATAAAAGACTTTATTAATAGCAATGAGACTGGCACGACCACCAATTCGATTAAAATCGTCTATTTTTGTCATTATTTATAATCGCCCCAGCGTAGAAAAGAAATCATACAGCTAGCTAAACTATAAAGTAAAATCGATAAAAGACATTAAAAAATAGGCAGTTTTTTTGCCATAGCACGAGATAAGTTAAACATACCAATTAGAACAAAACCTGCATGTAGGGTAACAAAGTAAATTAAGCCAACCATTATTGAGGTTTGCAGCTGCGAAGAAAAGTAAATAACGATTAATGGTACTACGGCTAACAAAATGCCCGCGAGTATCGATAGTTGAATGCTTCGTATTAGATGTATTTTGCCTATGCCTAGGTTTTTTAACTGCACAGTACGATTGACTTTAATATTTTCAGTAGGATTATTGTTAACTTTTTGTTGTTGGAGGAACTGATTGTAGTAATAGAGCAGCACTATAAAAAATAGTCCTGGAAGTAGGAGTAAGTTAGCAAGATATAAAGACTGGCAAATTACCGCAAACTTTCCACTTGGGCTTGGGTGTCGGTCAATCACTTATTACTCCTTGTTTAAACTTAATTTTTTAAATTGTTAGACTAAATAAATAATAGCAATAATTAGCGGTATCAACACAATATAACTTAACAATAGTAAACGCCAAAATCTTGGTGCTTTATTAAGCTCCATGAACACATCAACAATTTGCTGTCCTTTAACAATAACGATTAGTAAAGCGCTAATAATATAAACACTGCGATTCTCAATAAAATTTGTCAAAAATATCGAAATAATAGTTAAAGCAATCAACAACAGCCAACTACTGATTGCATGTTTAAGCGTTTTATCATTCTGCATTTATTTATTCCTACTGCGCACTACAGCTTAGTCGTATCAATTGAAACTTAAATCACATAAATCAATGGAAACAAAACTATCCATAGCAAATCTACCATATGCCAATAACTTGCACCTGCCTCAAAGCCTGAAAGATCTTTGCTTTGATATTTATTATGCCAAGCACTATGTGCAATAAAAGAGAGGATAACCATACCCAAGAGTACATGCATTAAATGGAATGCGGTAATGAGAAAGTACAAAGTGAAAAATGTATTGGTTTCAATCGTTATGCCCTGCTCAAATAAAGAAAAGTATTCCCAAATTTTGACAGAGATGTAAATTAAGGCAAAAACTTTAGCTACGAGTATTAAAAACACCGCTTTTTTAGCTTGAGACTTATGCATAGCACTAAGGGCTAATGCGACAAAAAAACTACTTGTGATTAGAGCTATGGTATTAATTAAGCCCGATGTTTGATGTAGTTGCGCCTTTCCTTGAGCGAATATTTCAATGTTTAACTGCTCACTAACAGCAAAACCAATAAAAAAAATAGCAAAGACGGTAAGTTCGGCCAAGATAAAAAACCACATAGCTAAATCACCAGGTAGTTTTTTATCAGTCAACTTGTTGTTAACTATTCTCTCAGTAGGTAAATCGATAGCGATTGCGGAACTACTCATATCATTACTATAAATTAATCAAAGTAGATTCTAGCAACGTCCATCAAAGCCTGTACGGTTTGTGGATCATCAGATAATGGTTCAGCTAAACAACAACGGCACACTTCTAAAGGGTCCATACCGGAGCTAATCATTCGGGCAGCGTAAATTAATAAACGCGTTGAAGCCACTTCGTCCAAATCATTTTGTTCTAGTCGACGTAATGCGCCAGCCAGTTCAACCAGTTTGAAGGCTAAATGAGGCTCTGCACCTGCTTCTTTAATCAGAATCTGTTGTTCCAATTCCGCATCAGGGTATTCAAAACGTAATGCCACAAAACGTTGTCGAGTACTTGCTTTCATTCCTTTAAGTAGGTTTTGATAACCAGGGTTATAAGAGACTACCAACATAAACCCAGGTGCGGCTTCAAGCAATTCACCGGTACGCTCTAAAGGAAGAATACGACGGTCATCTGCTAAAGGATGCAAAACCACGGTTGTATCTTTACGCGCTTCAACAACTTCATCTAAATAACAAATGCCACCTTCTCGTACTGCGCGAGTAAGCGGTCCATCTTGCCAATAAGTACCATTAGGGCCAATTAAGTGCCTACCGACTAAATCTGCTGCGGTTAAGTCGTCATGACAAGCAACGGTATACAAAGGCTTATTTAGCTTTTCTGCCATGTGGGCAACAAAACGTGTTTTACCACAACCTGTTGGTCCCTTAATCAATACTGGAAGTTGATGCTCAAAGGCATAATTAAACAATGACACTTCATTGTTCTGTTCTTGGTAAAATAGCTTGTCAGTTGTCATTAGTGAATTTTTCTGCGGTAATTAAACTTGTCGCTAAAGTACCTTGCTAATTGGTAAAGTGCAATTGAACAGTGCTTGATCGTTGATGAAGATCAACGACCTCGATGAAATATACATATTATCAGGAGTTATTAAGAAAATAATAAGCTTGGCTATTAAAGAGGCTTTCGTTAAAATTAGTCATTATTAGTAGTAACCATGGTTTTATATGCATTTATTTCTCGAATACTTCCCTTTAGTTATTTTTTTCATTATCAACTCCATAGCCGGAATTTATTGGGCTACAGGAAGCTTGATAGTCGCAGCTTGTGTTCAAATAATTTACTTTAAAATTAAGAAAGAGAAAATTCCCGCTAAACAATGGATAATTTTTGCTTTAATCGTTGTTTTCGGTACTTTGACAATATATTTACAAAACGATGCTTTTCTAAAATGGAAAGTCACCATTATTAATACTTTTTTTGCTGGTGCTTTAATTGTAAGTAACTCTTTTTTCAATAAGAATATCATTAAAGAATTTTTGGGCGAGTCCTTATCACTGCCTGAAAACATATGGTCAAGATTAAACCTTGCTTGGGCAATGTTTTTTCTTTTTTGTGCCGGCTTAAATTATTACGTTGCCTTCAGCTATGATCTCGACACTTGGGTGAACTTTAAAGTATTTGGTTTAACTGGCTTGATGTTTATTTTCTCTATTACTTCAATTTTGCTTCTGTACAAATACTTACCACTTGAAGAAGATGAGCCAGAGAAAAGTGAAGACAAAAAGAATCAAGAATTAAACTAACTTTATTAAATACAAAATCAGCGTGAGCACGCTCATAATTTTATCTAAAGGAATACTGTCATGTTTTATGTTATTTACAGTGAAGATGTTGAAAACTCACTAAGTTTACGTTTATCTGTTCGTGAACAGCACATTGCACGCTTAAAAGACTTACAAACACAAGGAAGGCTATTATTGGCTGGCCCATGCCCGGCAATAGATAGCGAAGACCCTGGTGAAGCTGGCTTTACTGGTTCATTAATTGTCGCTGAGTTTGACAATTTAGCTGTCGCTCAATCATGGGCAGATGAGGACCCTTATATCAGTGCCGGTGTTTATAAAAAAGTAACCGTGAAACCATATAAAAAAGTTTTACCTGCATAATATAATTATCAGCTAAACTAAGCGTTAATGATTGCTATTCGCTATGCATATTTATTAGCATTATAAAGTACATTGTACTGCCAACTACCAGAGCTTATAACCCTAAGATGACCTGTAATAAAACACTATTTGCATTAGTTTTAATTTGCCCTATGTTGATAACTAACCCTGCCAAAGCAGCAAAGAACATTCAAGAATGTCGAGAAGAAACCGTCGAACAAATATCTTCCGCCTCTATGTCACGGTGTTTAGATGGCGTCATTTCTTATGTAGATAGAGAGTTGCAAACCTGGGTAAATTTGCACACGTTTAATTTAGAGGAAAAGGCCTTAGTGAACGGACGTCATTCAGCTTTAAAGATGTTTAAACGATCACAAAGTAACTTTATTACTTATAGGGAAAATGATTGTCGCTGGCAATACTTGGCAATATCACCAGCAAGAGGAGCTGATTTAGCTTATAAGACTTGTTATATCATGTTAAGTGAGGACAGAATATCAACCTTAACTAATATAAAAACGACAAATCCTACTCCATAGTCTTTATAAATTTGAGTTAGTGTAGTTAGCTAGGTTATTAAGCTAACTACACAAATCTACGGCTAACTAATTAACTAATTACTTTACAAAGAAAAGCTAGCTAAGCAATGCTTGCTCAGTTTTATCATCTAACTCATCTTCATCACTTAGCATAACAGCTAGCCAACGCCCTTCTGGAGAGCTTTCCAGACCAATTTTCAATATCATCGTTAGTGGTACACTTAACAACATACCCACGGTGCCCAGTAGCCAGCCCCAAAAGATAAGTGAAAGAAATACAACTAAGGTAGACAAGCCAAGTCCCTTCCCCAGATAACGTGGCTCTATCATGTTACCCATGACCATATTAATTAGCACATAACCTAAACCTATTGCGCCGGCTTCACCTATACCTAATTGCAAAATAGCCAGTGTCATTGGTGGTACAGCAGCGATAATAGAGCCGATATTTGGAATATAGTTTAGTAAGAAGGCCAAGACCCCCCATAATAAAAAGAAGTCCAAACCAAACGCCCACAGCATTATTGAAACAATACATCCTGTGGCAATACTTACCAATGTCTTAATAGCAATGTAATGGTTTACTGAAGATAAAAAACGCTCTATTTGCTTCAATCTCATTTGTGGGTCATCAAGCGCTAAGTGCAATTTATGAGGGAAAGAAGATGCCTCAAATAACATAAAGACTACCGTCAAAATGATTAGAAATAAGTTTGCCATGACCGAGCCAAAACTTGATAGCATTTCAGCTGCTAGTCCCATCGCGGCTGCAGGATCAAAGTATTCAGTTACAATAGCTGAGGAAAGCTGAATATCATGACCTGCAAAAAAATCTGTTAGCCAGCTAAACTGCTCTTTAAGTTGTATTCGGTATTGCGGAATATGCTGAGATAGCTCATTTAGCGAACTTCCTACTAATCCAGTTAAAAATATCGCCATGGTGACAAAAATGGCAATAACAAAAATGACCGAGATAGCTTTAGGTATCTTGAATTCACTTGCTTTATTAATTAATGGATTACAGATAATGGCAATAAATACCGAAAGTAAAAATGGTACTAAGATGTTCGCCGCAGTTTTAATGCCTGCAAAGATAATAAAAATAGCCGCTACAGTGACAAAAGCCTTAACGATAGAGCTATGATTGGAGGTTGAAACCATGAAAATCGATCCTTTTATTTTTATCGCTTCAATATACCTCATATCGATTAGCTACACTAGCATACATGTTCTTAAGCTTAACTAATCAACGAGTACTCCTAGCTAGTAATTTCAACAACTTGCTAGAAGTCCTCGTTTATAGGCAAGTCCTTTGTTAAGCCAGTTTCCTTAATAAACCTTGGGTATTTTGTTTCATGGTATTAGCCACCATAAAATAGCCAATAGTTGCAACAAACATGGCACCACTTGCAGGCCCTAATAACCATACGTAAGGGTGTAGCCTACCCTCAACATCAAAAAGCTGCTGCTGTATTATCAATAAAGCAACATCGCTGACTAAGGCTGCGACAAAGCCTGCAATAGCCCCGAGTAATAAAAATTCGTACAATGTAGCAAGCTTTATTAAACGACCTTTTGCGCCTAATGTGCGCAAGATTACCACCTCTTGCATTCGCTCAGCCAAGCTTGCTTGTACCTGGGAAACGAGTACTAAAGCACCGCTGACTAATACAATCGATAATACAAAACCTATCGCAAGAGATACTTGGCCAATAATAGACTGGGCTTGCTCTATCTGAGATTTAATATCAATCATACTAACCGTAGGGTAGCGCTGTAATAACTGACTAATACCTTTAGTATGATGATCTTGCAACTTAGCTGCACTAAAGTAGGTTACTGGCACTTTCCCTGCCATATTAGGACTTAAGATCATCACAAAATTAGGTTTGAGAGTGCCCCAGTCAACACTTCTAAAGCTAGTTACTTTAACGTCGATTGCTTGTTCGTTGACTAGAATTGTTATGGTGTCACCCAACTTAAGCTTAAGTGTTTCTTTCCAGCCTTCGAAAACTGATACTTCAATATCATTTCCTTCATTGGAAAACCACTGACCTTCTGTTATTTCATTCCCTTCAGGCAAAGTATCTAACCAGGTCAAATTTGGCTCTCTGCTAACTCCCTCTCTAGCATTTTCTTCTTTTTCCTCTCCTTCTTGTTTTGAAACTCTACGAGAGTACTCTTCACCGTTTACTGCATCGACACGACCACTAAATACTGGATAGAAGGCTTCATGAGCAATGTTGTGCTCGTTAAAGAATTCTTTAATCGGCGTAACTTCTCGCTCATCAATGTTGATGATGAACATGTTAGGCGCATCTGCAGGTACTTGCATTTGCCAATCTGAAATAATGTCATTCTTAAGTACAACTAAAAACAGCATTAATTTTATCGCTAGCGCAAAACTTATTAACTGAATAGCATTGGCATTAGCTCGCTTTTGTAATGTTGCTATCGCTAGAGACCAACTTGAACCTGGTCGAAGACCAAGACGTCGTCCGGCAGCAAAGAATAATCGGGATATCGCAAATAAAATTGCGATAACAAATAAGGTTGAAGCAAATAAAATTAGAGTCGTTACAATTTCGCCACTGAAGAGCCACATTAACACAAAAATAGTTAACAGAGACAAAGCCATATGAAGTCGGCTAATAGTTATGGTATCACCCAGGTTTCGACGTAATACCCTTAATGGCGGGATATCAAATAAATCTAATAAAGGTTTCAA
>Ga0105356_10003006_pt1 | contig 16647 bp, 13 predicted proteins | sample GOMGulsemesocosm_3_FD_83502 | JGI IMG/M metagenome (GOLD analysis project Ga0105356, IMG submission 83502) | Methane-oxidizing microbial communities from mesocosms in the Gulf of Mexico - GOM9D Gulf of Mexico | ecosystem: Environmental > Aquatic > Marine > Cold seeps | place: Gulf of Mexico...
CGATGTTGCCTTATTTTTAATAACGTTAGAAGCAGTTCCAATAGCTTGTGAGTGTTTCATTCCTAAGGGTATAAATATTCTTTCTTTTAATTGCGTATTAAAAGGTTTTTTCCCTACACGCTTAATAATAGTGGTTAAGAGTACATAACCTGTATTCCCATACTGATACATTTCTCCAGGTCTAAAATTTATTTGTTTTATCGTTAAGGCCATTCGTACTATTTGCCTATGTGTCATCTTGGACACACTTTTTATCCCTGCTAATTCGTCTATATTAGGCAAACCATGGGTGTGATTTGTTAATTGTTTAATTGTAATTTTATAGGGCAAATGTGCCAACTCTGGTAGGTGTGTTCTAATATCATCTGTAAAGGATAACTTTCCTTCTTGTTCTAACAACAAAGCAAGATAGCTTGTAAATTGTTTAGAAACGGAAGCAATGTTAAATACAGTGCTATCTGTTATTGCAATTTGATGGGGTATATTTGCCAATCCTTTGGCCTGTTTATAAAGAATATTACCATTTTTTATGATGGCAAAAGCGGCGCCAGTTTTATCGTTTTTGTATAAAAAATTAAACAGTGAATCTACTTTCTTTAGGTTTAAAATTTCTGAGTTTGACTGCGGATAAACATGCAGATTACAGCAAAAAGTTACGGCGATTAAAAAGGTTTGTAATGATTTCATTTTTTGTATTATTTATGAGTTGATACAAAAGTGAAATATTCGAGTTAATGAAGAGTTCGAGTTCCGAAAATCGAACTCTTTTTTTTAAAATAAAAAACACAACAGCCGATTAACCTATTGATTTTCTATAACTTGTAGGTGTTTGATTGGTTTCTTTTTTAAATGCCGTATAAAATGAAGATTTAGAATTAAAACCAACGTCGTACAAGACTTCCAAAACCGTTAATTCTTTATTTTTAAGCAATTCTTTAGCGTCTTTTATTCTATATTCATTCACATAATCAAAAAAGTGCTTGCCTGTATATTGGTTCATCACTTGTGACAATTGTTTGTCAGAAAATCCCAACGCCAATGCTAATTTTTGCAAACTAATTTCAGGATTTAAGTACGGCTTTTCAGTTTGCATAAATACCGTCATTTTTTCTAAATTTTCAACACCTTGTTTTGTAGATATTTTAACTGGTTTTACCGGTAAAATTTCTTTATCAATACCCAAAAATAACCTTGGTTGATACAAAGCTTTTAAGACAAACCAAGAAATTACCGACAGGGCAAAAGTTGTGATCATTAAATTAATAACAAGCAAAGCATTACTGTTATTATTATCGGAAGGAATAAAAGTTCTAATTTTTACAAACGTATTGCCAATTAAAAACAATATGGTGGTTTGAAATAACCATTTGTACATCATTTTATGGTTCGCTGCATAATTCTCTATGTATAATTTTTTAAATTTATATAAGGTGATAAATACTGCAGTAATATAATAGTAATACTGAAGTGAAGAAACAATTTCATATAGTAAAAATGTAGTTTCAGTTATGGTATTAATACTAAAGATACCTATAAAAATTACAAAGAGTAGGGCATGCCAAAGGTGTTTGGCCGATAATTTAAAGTTCAAATAACAAACAGATTGTACATATAAGTAATACAACGGCATTTGTAATAAAACAGATCCTATTTTTAAATTTAAAAATGAAGAGTTTCGAAAATTTCCTAAAAACAACCCGGTAAAATCTATGGCCGTAATTAAAATAAAAACGGCAAATATATAATTAGATACCTTTTTACTCGATTTTGAAGTCACTAAAAATACAGACAATAGCATCATTAAAAACACAATGATTTTTCCAATATCTTCTATAAAACTGGCTATCGTCAATCGTATCTATTAATTTAACATCATTTCAATATGTGGAATACCATCTTCTAGGTACTCCTCTCCTACTTGTTTAAAACCCAAAGAATTGTAAAATTTTGTGAGATATACTTGAGCAGAAATAGTAACCAGTACCGTATTAAATTCTGATTGAATAGCTTTTATAGAAGCATTCATTAAGTCGTAACCAAAACCATACTTGCGTTCTTTGTCTTTTACCACTACCCTACCAATACTTGCAGCTTCAAAGTAATCACCTGGTTTAAAAATTCGTGTATACGCAACAATAGCCTCCTTTTTTTTTCCAATAACATGCAGCGCTTTTTGGTCTTTAAAATCTAAATCTTGGTATACACAGTCTTGTTCTACTACAAACACTTCTGAACGCAATTGTAAAATAGCATACAATTCTTCTATAGAAAGTTCGGTAAATTTTTTAACTTCAAATTCCATTTTTTCTAACAAGATATTTTATCAACTCTATTGGCATGTCTACCTCCCTCAAATTCAGTATTTAAAAAGAGTTCTACAAATCCCAAAGCCTGTTGCACAGAAACAAAACGAGCAGGTATTGTTAAAATATTAGAATTATTATGTTGACGAGTTAAAGATACCAATTCATTATTCCAACATAAAGCAGCTCTAATTCCTCGATGTTTATTTGCTGTCATTTGAGCACCGTTACCACTTCCGCATAAAATAATTCCAAATGAAGCTTTACCAGATTCAACAGCATCTGCTGTTGGATGTATTGCGTCGGGATAATCCATACTATCATTTGTATCCGTTCCAAAATTTAAAACTGTATAACCAGCAGCTTCTAGTTTTTTAACAATTTCGAATTTATATTCAGTTCCCGCGTGATCGTTACCAATTGCAATTGTCATAATAAGTTGTGTTTAATTGTGTTAAGCATCGCAAAAATAGTCATAAAGATGGTTATCAACAGTTTTTAACAACCCTATTTTTACAGTTTTTAATAACCTATTTAAAATAAGGTCTTTATAGCTATTACCTCAATGTTAAGAACTATTGTCAAATATTTAAAACTTTTTTTGATTCTTTCAATTATTATTACAATACTCGAACAACTTTTACATAGGCAACTTTTTTTATACTTTTTTCATTTCAATTTATCAACATAAAATTAACCCCTTGTTTACAATCTAAAAAAATTAAAAACTAAATATATCTTGTGAGTTTATGTTTATAACAATTGTTAATAACTATGTATTTTGATTGATTTTAAGGCTTTTAATATAATTATAAGTTGTTCATTCAATTTAATAAGTGAAACTAAAAAATAAAACTTTAAATATTTATTGTAGCTATTAACACTATATCATAAACATTAATTTTTTTTAATTTTTTTAAAAGAGTTTTATATTAATAATATAAAGTGTTAATAACCTAAAAAGATTCAAATAGAACAAAAAGTAAATGTAGTTCTAGAATGTATATTTAGAAAATGAAGTTGTGAAAAGTAATAAGAGAGTTCTAAACAGTTTTATTGTTTAGTTTGTTAAATCTAAGAGAATCTTTTTGAATCTCTACAGTTTCTTGTGGTGAGTTTAAAGGAGCATTAATACTTTTTACAGCAATAAGGATACCGGTGATAAATATCACGACAAATAACACTATTATTTTATGTAAATTTTTCATTTATTAAAACTGCTTACTCTTTAAAGACGAAGAATTTTAACAAATGTTACAATTTCTTTAAGATTTTTTTAACTTTTATAAAATAGGAACTACAAATTGAATTGCATTTTTTAGTATGGATACGGTTACTGATCCTGAATCTATTAATTCACCATCTGCTTGAATAAAAGGTTTTTCTAGTGTAGAAGTTGGAGTCACTTTTATGTAGTCTGTTTTATATGTAGTTACTTTTTTATGATGTACAATGGTACCGTTGTATAATTTAGGGAGATTTAGAATTAAATCTAACAAGGTTAAATTTTTGGCAATTGTAATATCCAACAGACCATCAGAAGGATGTACATCTTTAGTGAACTGCATGCCACCACCAGAAAATTTACAAATACCAAAAATGGTCATTAAGCATTTTTCTTTCAATATTTTATTATTTATTTCAATATTAAAAGTTGTTTTTTTATAAAAAAATAACCCATAAATTCCACTTAATAGATATGCGATTGGTCCAAATTTTTTAAGTTTTTTTAACTTGTTAACCACATAACCATCATACCCGATACCAGCGACATTATTAAAATAGATATTCGCATTATTTTCTGAGCTTAATTTACCTATATCTTGCCATACAGATGTGCCTTTTTTTATGATTAAAATAGATTTTTCTATATTTGCAGGAATATTATAAGTTTTTACCCAATCATTTCCAGTACCAATAGGTATTACTGCGAGTTGTATAGTATTTGTTTCAACGAAGTTTTGAGACATTATTCCGTTCACTATATGATGTAAAGTACCATCTCCACCAACAGAAATTATTTTAGTAAATCCATTTTTAATAGCATGCTGCGCCAATTCACTTTCGTGTTTTGAATATTCAGTAAATGCAAATGAGAAACGAATACCATGGTTTTTTAATAAGGTTGAAATATGCTGCCAACTTTTTTTTGATTTTCCGTTTCCAGAAGTAGGATTCACTATTAAAAACCAATCAGTATTCATAAAGTATATAAATTAAAAGAGCAGCAAAATACAAAATAGAATTGATAACAATTATTTAATCAATTTTATCTATAAATAGTTGTATTTTGCTTTCAATAAAAACAAGAAAGACAGATGTCGAAAAAGAAGAAATTTTATAAAAAGAAAGGTAAAATTGTTAAAGATTTAACCAGAAATATATTTAAAATTTTAAATGAAAATGCTACGTTATCTTATAATTATAAGCAGATAGCATCTAAAATGAATATATCAGATACCGATGGTAAAACTCAGGTATTAAAAAAGTTAGCCGAATTAACAGCTACAAAAAAAATAAAAGAAACTGATAGAGGTAAGTTTCAAATAAATATAGAAAGAAAATATAGTGTTGGTACCTTAGATGTTACCTCTAATGGAAATGCATATTTTATTTCTGATGAGTTTGAAGATGATATTTTTATTCCTTCAATCAATTTGAATAAAGGTTTGCACCAAGATACTGTAAAAGTATATACGTATAATAAAAGAGGTAGTAAAAAACTTGAAGCGGATGTTGTAGAAGTTATAGAACGTGCAAAAACAGAATTTGTAGGGGTGTTACAATTGAATAAAAACTTTGGTTTTGTAATTCCTGATAACCAAAAAATGTATGCTGATATTTTTATATCTCAAAATAAAATAAATGGGGCAGAAGATGGTGATAAAGTTGTAGCAACAATTACAGATTGGCCGCAAAATTCTAAAAATCCCTTTGGAAAAATTACAACTGTATTGGGAAAACCAGGTGATCATAATACAGAAATGCATTCTATTTTATTAGAATATGGTTTGCCATATGAGTTTCCGAAAGAAGTAGAAGTAGAGGCAGAAAATTTACCGATTGAAATTACCAAAGAAGAAATTGCGAAACGTAGAGATATGCGAAGTGATTTAACTTTTACAATAGATCCGAAGGATGCGAAAGATTTTGACGATGCATTGTCATTTACAAAATTAGAAAATGGAAATTATGAAATCGGAATTCACATTGCAGATGTTTCTCATTATTTGGAAGAAAAAACAATTTTAGATGATGAAGCTTTCGAAAGAGCAACCTCGGTATATTTGGTTGATAGAGTAGTACCAATGTTACCAGAAATGCTATCAAATGGAGTGTGTTCTTTGCGTCCGAATGAAGAAAAATTAACCTTTTCTGCGGTGTTTGAAATTAATAATAAAGCACAGGTAGTTAACAAATGGTTTGGAAGAACTGTTACCTATTCTGATCAACGTTTTGCTTATGAAGAAGCACAATCTATTATAGAAAACTGTAGTTTATCAACAATAAAAGAATACCAAATGCCGGTAGATATTTCTATTATTGATACAGAATATATGGTTTCTAAAGAAATTGTGGAAGCTACATTGAAATTAGATGAACTGGCCAAAAAAATGCGTAAAAAACGTATGAAAGCTGGTGCAATCTCTTTTGATAGAGTAGAAGTGAAGTTTGATTTAGATGAAAATGCTAACCCTTTAGGAGTGTTCTTTAAAGAATCTAAAGATGCAAATAAATTAATTGAAGAATTTATGTTGTTGGCAAACAGGAAAGTAGCAGAATTTATTGGTACAGAAAAAGGAAGACCAAGTAAAAATACGTTTATTTATAGAACACATGACGAACCTAACGTTGATAAATTAGCTGCTTTGCAAGGAATTATTAAAAAGTTTGGTTATTCAATTAATACGGAGACAAAAGCATCAACATCAGCATCTTTAAATAAATTATTATCAGATGTTCATGGTAAAGCAGAGTCTAATATGGTTGAGACCTTAGCCATTCGTACCATGAGTAAAGCAGAATATACGACTCAAAATATTGGGCACTATGGATTGGCTTTTGATTACTACAGTCATTTTACATCACCAATTAGACGTTATCCCGATGTAATGACACATAGATTACTGCAACATTATTTGGATGGCGGAAAAACGCCAAAAGCAGATTTGTATGAAGAAAAATGTAAACATGCTTCACAAATGGAAGAATTGGCTGCTAAGGCAGAGCGTTCTTCTATAAAATACATGCAAATTAAATACATGCAAGATCACCAAGAAAATGATTTTGAAGGTGTGATTTCTGGTGTTACCGAATGGGGTATTTATGTTGAAATTTCTGAAAATAAATGTGAAGGAATGGTGCGTATTAGAGATATTAAAAGTGATTATTATATTTTTGATGAAAAACAATACGCTATTATAGGGCAATCTACTAAGAAAAAATATCAATTAGGAGACATTGTTACAGTTAAAGTAAAGAACACAGACTTAGAGCGTAAGCATCTAGATTTTACATTAATTGAATATTAACTACTATTTGTCACAATAAAAAAATAAAAAAGTCTTTATACTAGTATAAAGGATATATTAAACCCTACATAAAAAGATGAAAAAATATATAGTAAGTATTTTATTTTTACTCTCTATTTCTCTGCATAGCCAGACGACAATAACCAAAACTTTAGGAGATTATTCTATCTTGAAAGTGTATAACGGAATTGAGTTAGAATTGATAAAATCTGACAAACAAGAACTTATTATTACTGGAGAAAAATCGGAAAAAGTAAAGGTTAAGAACGTTAATAATACCTTAAAGATTTATCTAAAATTTCCTGAAACTTTAGCAAATGGTAAAGTAAAAGTTGTGTTGTATTATTCTAAAACGATTAACACAATTGATGCTAATGAAGGAGCAACAATTACAGCTAAAAATTTTAAACAATCACAATTAGAGGTAAAAACTCAAGAAGGAGCATTGATTAATATGGTAATAGAAACCAAACATTTAACTGTTAAATCTGTTTCTGCTGGCGTTGTAAAATTAACTGGAACTACAAAAAACCAGAGTGTTGAAGTAAGTGATTCAGGTGTCTATCATGGGTATAATTTAAAAGCAACTGATGCTTCAATTATTAGAGCAGCAATTGGTGGTAAAGCAGAAGTACACGTAGGAGAAACATTAGATGCTAAAATTCGTTTTGGAGGTACAATTTTTTACAAAGGAAAACCAGAAGTGTTAAAAACAAAAAAAGTTTTAGGTGGTACTATAGAAGCTAAGAATTAATTAAATGCTTTTTGTATCTTTGTCTCAAAATTAGAAATAATGAATTTACATAATATGCTTTTAATGATTGGAATGCCGCAAGTAGTAATTATTATTGTGGTTGTTTTATTACTTTTTGGTGGTAGAAAAATTCCTGAGTTAATGAAAGGTTTGGGTAGTGGAATAAAAGAATTTAAAAACGCTGCCAAAGAAGAAGATAAAGATAAAATAGAGGATAAAAAATAAAATACTTTTTAAAGTATTACTATAAAACCGGAGTATGTACTCCGGTTTTTTTTATATAAAGTATTTTTAATAGTTAGATTGTCCCCCGATATATCTATTTTAATAAAAATACTTTAATTTAACCTGTGACCTTTTTATAAGGTTTGTTTATAATTCAAAGATATTAAGAAATGTATATCATCTTAATTTTTTGTTATGAACAGGCGTGTTTTGGGACAAATGGGAATATGCATTGCCTACTAAATTATTTAATAATGATTTTGGAAAACTTCTAGATACTGGTATATCAAAGGGAATAACAGATGATTTTAAAATATACCCCCTGGCATTACCTTGGATATCATCAATGTATTTTGAATTAATAATATATGATTTATGACATCTAATTAATGCGTTATGCTGAGCTAAGTCTTGAGAGATATTGGTTAAAGTATTTCTCAAAATAGACTCTTTTAGTTTATTATTTTCTATTGTATAAATACATGTATAGTTTCCTTCACTTGTAATATAAGCAATGTCATTTTGATGAAATGTGAGCTCCTCTTTTCTGTTTTTTGAACGTAAAATAAGTGAAGTGTTTGTAAGTGTAACTCCTAAAATATTTTTTTTTCCTGCTTTTATTTTAGTCGCTATTTTTTGTCTTTTTTGTCGTGATATTTTCTCATCAATTATATAAAATAATACCAACGGAAAGGTACCTACGGCTAATGCATAGTAAATAAAATGAAACAAGCTGGCTGTTGGTATATTTTCGGTTTTACTTAATAAGCTATATAGCCAGCAAAAAAAGGATATTGCAATTACGCAATGAAGCGTAAAAAATAAATTTTTACCAATATTCCATTTTTCATCTGTAAAATAAGCTTTAAAAATTATTGGAATGATAAATAAAAAAAGAAGGACTACTAAAAAAGAAATGCAACCAAGCGCAATTGTATATTCTAAGGCATCGTTGACGTGTAAAATAGACAGGTTAAAAGGCCTAAAAATATACAGAAAAATAAAAACAAAAAATCCAACACATACAGATGTTTTGAATCTATATGTGTTGGAAAAATTAAAATAATAAGGCCTAGCAAACCACGCTAAGATATCAACCATAAAAAAGTAAAATTTTACTGCCGTCCTAATAGAAAATACCACTAATATTTCTCTAGAAAGACCAACTGTTTCATAATATAATTCTTCACTAATAAAGGTTTATATGGTAACAATACTTATCTATTGTTTCACTTCATTAATTTCAAATGTCTTTTTTGTAAATTCACTTATACCTCTTATTTTTTCTTAGCATTGTTTTCTTTCATGCTTTCACCTATTTGATTTGTAGCAGCAAAGCTAGCTACCATGTCATTTAACATAGAACTTGCTGCATTTGGATTATTAGGTAGTAAAATTAGGTTACTATTAGTATCGGCTCCAATAGATTGTAAGGTATCATAATGTTGCGTAATTACTATTAAGGCAGATGCTTCTTGCGAGTTGATTCCTGCTCTATTAAGTACTTCTACAGATTCTTCTAAACCACGTGCAATTTCTCTACGTTGATCTGCAATACCTTTTCCTTGTAAACGTTTGCTTTCTGCTTCGGCTTTTGCACGCTCTACAATTAATATTCGTTGAGCATCTCCTTCATATTGTGCGGCCGTTTTTTCTCTGTCTGCTGCATTAATTCGATTCATTGCTTCTTTTACCTGTGCATCAGGATCAATATCTGTTACTAAGGTTTTAATAATATCATATCCGTAGTTAGACATCGCTTCGTTTAATTCGAGTTTTACTGCAATTGCAATATCGTCTTTCTTAACAAAAACATCGTCTAATTTCATTTTTGGCACTTCTGCACGCACTACATCAAATACATACGAAGTAATTTGATCGTGCGGATAATCTAGTTTATAAAAAGCATCGTATACTTTGTTTTTAATCACCTTAAATTGCACAGAAACCTTCAGTTTTACAAATACATCATCTAATGTTTTTGTTTCTATAATAACATCTAATTGCTGAATTTTTAGGCTTATTCTTCCAGCAATTCTCTGAACACCGGGCAGTTTTAGTTGAAAACCGGCTTGGCGAATACTTGTAAACTTTCCAAAGGTTTCAATTATTACAGAGGTTTGTTGTTTTACAATAAAAAATGAGGCGAATAAAGTTAGTAGGCCTACTACTATGATAATAATTAAAATAGGATTCATAATAATTTTTTGTTTTAAATTTCATTAAAGATACAAAGAAACGCAGCTAATTACAAGACGCATTTTTTAGTAAATGTTACACAAAATAAAAAAACCTCTGAATAACGTATTCAGAGGTTTAATTATATATTTTAAAACAGTCTATAAATGACCAATAGCATTTTTAAGTCTATTAATGGTTTCTTCTTTACCAATCATTTCAATTATATCAAATAAATGAGGTCCTTTTAAAGCTCCCACTAAACTTAAACGTAAGGGTTGCATTACTTTTCCAAATCCAATTTCATTAGCTGTAATCCATGCTTTAATTACGGTTTCTGTAGTTGTTGACGAAAAATCTTCAATCGTAGAAATAACATCAATTAATTCATTCATTAACACAGGAGTACCTTCTTTCCAATTCTTTTTAGATGCTTTTGCATCGTATTCAGAAGGAGCTTGAAAAAAGAAATCAGATAGATTCCAAAAATCAGTTACAAAAACAGCGCGTTCTTTAATTAAAGAAACTACTTTCTCCACATAATCAACGTCTTTAGAAATTCCTTTTTCTGATAATATCGGCAAGAACAAACCTGTTAATTCAGAATTTGTTTTTGTTTGCATGTATTGTTGATTGAACCAGTTTGTTTTATCTGGGCTAAATTTTGCTCCAGATTTACTTACTCTCCCTAAATCGAATACTTGTGTCAATTCTTCTAAGGAGAAAATTTCTTGTTCAGTTCCGGGGTTCCATCCTAAAAATGTCAACATATTTATAAAGGCATCAGCAAAATACCCGTCTTCTTTGTAACCACGTGAAACATCACCAGATTGTTCATTTGTATATTCTAAAGGAAATACAGGAAAGCCTAATTTATCGCCATCACGTTTGCTTAATTTTCCTTTACCTACAGGTTTTAAAATTAATGGTAAATGTGCAAATTTAGGAGACTCCCAACCAAATGCTTTATATAATAAAACATGTAATGGCATTGATGGTAACCATTCTTCACCACGAATAACATGAGAAATTTCCATTAAATGATCATCAACAATATTTGCTAAATGATAGGTTGGCATTCCGTCAGATTTGAACAAAACTTTGTCATCTAAAGTATTTGTGTCAATTTTAATTGTTCCCCGAATCTCATCATTCATAAGCAATGATTCATCTTGCGGAGTTTTAAAACGGATTACATATTTAGTACCTGCTGCTAATTTTTCAGCAACATTTTCTTTCGCTAAAGCTAAAGAGTTGTTTAACTGAAGTCTATTGTGCCAATTATATATAAAAGTTTTACCGTTTTCTTCGTGGTTTTTTCTTTGCGTATCAAGTTCTTCTGAAGTGTCAAAAGCATAATATGCCCATCCAGATTCAATTAATTGAGCTGCATATTGTTTGTACAACTCTTTACGTTCTGATTGTCGGTATGGACCAAATTTTTCATTTTTTCCAGGACCTTCATCAAAAGGAATATTACACCATTCTAAAGAATCTATAATGTATTGTTCTGCATTTGCAACATAACGTGTTTGATCTGTATCTTCAATACGAAGTACAAATGTTCCACCGTGTTTTTTAGCAAATAAATAATTAAATAAAGCGGTTCTTACACCTCCAATATGCAAAGGCCCCGTTGGACTGGGAGCAAAACGTACTCTAACGTTACTGTTCATTCTTATACTTTTTTACAAAGTGCAAAGATACTTTAGATTCTAATCATATAAAAAGATATTTTAAGAGCATTTATTAAGGTTTAACACTTTATTTTTAGATATAGAATAGAAAATGAGTAATTTTATTAGTTACAACATGGAACCATATAAAAACATTGAAGGAAAGCTACACCTGTTTGTGCGAAAATTTTACACGAACGAGTTGATTAAAGGAGGAATTTTGTTTCTTTCTTTTGGTTTTTTGTATTTATTTTTCACCTTGTTTTTAGAGTACTTTTTATGGTTAAAACCAACAGCAAGAACCTTTCTTTTTTGGGTGTTTATTTGTGTTGAATCCTATTTGTTATTTCGGTTTATTTTAACACCAATTTTTAGATTGGTAGGGATAAAAAAAGGAATTTCTTTCAAAGATTCATCAAAGATTATAGGGGATCATTTTCCAAAGGTGGGAGATAAGTTGATAAATATCTTGCAGTTAAAAGAAGCCAGTGATCAATCAGATTTATTGTTGGCTAGTATTGAGCAAAAGGCAAAAGAGCTACAACCCATACCGTTTGCAAAAGCGGTTAATTTTAACACAAATACCAAGTATTTAAAGTATGTAGCAATTCCGGTTTTTATTTGGATGTTAATTACGATTACCGGAAATTTTAAAATATTTGACACTTCTTTTAAAAGAGTATTAAATCATAGAACTGTATTTGTGCCCCCAGCGCCTTTTTCTTTTCATTTGTTATCAACTAAATTAGAGGTAATTCAAGGGCAACCTTTTGCTATTGAATTTGAAACGATAGGCCCGGTACAACCAGCGGATATACTTGTTTTTTATAACAACCAGAGTTATTATTTACAACGAGAAAATGGGGTGTTTAAGTATGTGTTTTCTAACACGAATGATCCAATTGAATTTTATGTTAAGGCAAATGATATTGTTTCGGACAGCTATAGGTTGAACGTTATTAAAACCCCAAAAATTCAAAATATTTCTGTTGATTTGAGCTATCCAAAACATATTCAAAAGAAAAATGAGACCGTTAATAATTCGGGCTTACTTTTAATTCCAGAAGGAACAAAAACCCTATGGAATGTGAACACAAGTCAAACTGAAAACGTAGCATTTATTGAAGGTGCAAAAACGAATGAATTTAAGAAACTTGATGACAAATTGTTTACGTTTCAAAAAACAATCAACTCATCTATTGAGTATCAAATAGCTACTTCCAATACGAACTTAAAAAACTATGAAAAACTGTTTTTTAAAATAGAAGTTATAAAAGATGAGTTTCCAGAAATAGAAGTACTGTCTGATATAGATTCTTTATCAAATAATATTGCTCAATTTGCTGGAAAAATTTCTGATGATTATGGTTTAACGAAACTAGAAGTGGTGTATTATAATGAAGACACTCAGAATCAAGTAGAAAAACAACAGATAGAAATAGCATCAACAGAGAACCAAACTTTTTACTTTGTGTTTCCAGGAGTTTTGGAACTTCAAAAAGGAGTTAATTACGAGCTCTATTTTCAGGTATATGATAATGATGGTGTAAATGGTAAAAAGATAAGTAAGAGTAAAAAGTTCAATTTTAGGAATAAATCAGATAAAGAAGTAGGAGAAGAAGCGGTATTACAACAACGGAATCAAATAAAATCAATTGAAAAAACGCTTCAAAAAAGACAGGATCAGAAGAAGGATTTAGAAGAGATTAAACAAAACCTTCAAAATAAGAAGAATGTTAATTGGAATGATAAAAAGAAGATTGACGAATATATAAAACGACAAGAGCAATATAAAAAAATGATGCAACGTCAAACAGACAAGTTGCAAGAGAATATAAAAGACCTTCCTAAAGATTCAAAATCGATATTACAGAAAAAAGAAGCACTTAAAAAACGTATAGAAGAACTTAAGAAACTAGAAAAAGAACAAAAGCTTTTGGATGAATTAAAAAAGCTTGCCAAAAAACTTAATAAAGAAGATTTGCTTAGAAAGGTTAAAAAATTAACTGAACAAAATAAGCAACAAGAACGAAGTTTAGAACGGGTTTTGGAGTTGACAAAACGTTTTTATGTTGAGCAAAAAACCATGCAAATTGCGAATAAATTAGAAGACCTTTCTAAAAAACAAGATAGCTTGAGCAAGGCTCAAAACTCAAAAAAAGAGCAACAGAAAAACATAAAAAAAGAGTTTAATAAAATTCAGAAAGAAATAAAGGAACTTAAAAAAGACAACAAAGCGTTGAAAGAACCCATGCAAATTCCTGAGACAAAAGCAGACGAAAAAGAAGTACATAAACAATTGCAAAAATCTGAGGAAAACAAAGAACAAAAAAAAACAGGTTCACAAAAAAAGAGTCAACAAAAAGCGGCAAAAAAAATGCTAGAAATGAGCCAGAAAATGCAACAAGCGATGGCTGCAGCTGCTGGTGAAATGAAGGAGGAAAATGAGAAGTCACTGCGCATTATTTTAGAAAACTTACTCAACTATTCTTTTAAGCAAGAAAATGTAATGAATAGATTTTCTAAAATTGAGGTTTCACATCCAGATTTTGGAAAAGAAATTAAAAATCAAAATACGCTTAAAACCTACTTTGAGCATATAGATGATAGTTTGTATGTCTTGTCCATGCGTTTGCCAGAAATTTCTGTGAAGATTCAAAAAGACCTTACAGACTCGCATTATAATATCAATCAATCTTTAGAGAACTTTGCAGAAAACAGGTTTAATAATGGGCTTTCAAATCAACAATATGTCATGACTGCGGTAAATAATTTAGCCGACTTTTTAAGTGATATTTTGAACAATATGCAACAGCCTAAAAATGCAAAACCAGGGAAAGGGAAAAAAGGAGGGAAGTCTTTTAGTTTACCAGATATTATAAAAAAACAAGGAGATCTTGTTAAGAAAATGCAAGAAGGAAATAAAAAAGGGAAACAACAAAACGGTAAAAAGAAAGGGCAATCTAAAGGAAATAGACAGTCTGACACTTTAGACGGGGAGTTATATCAGATATATCAACAACAGTCACAATTGCGACAAGAGCTTCGAGATGCACTTAAAAACAAGAATGGAACGGAAGGAGCTGCTGCGAATAAAGTGTTAAAATCCTTAGAAGAATTGGAAAACGAAATATTAGAAAAGGGATTTAATGCTGCGACCATTCAAAAAATGCAACAACTTAAATACAATCTATTAAAACTAGATAAAGCGGCATTTAAACAAGACAAGGACACGAAGCGAAAATCGGCAACTAACCACCAAAATTTTACTCAGAAAAAGGGTAAGGAATTCATTAAAAAACTGTTTTACAATCAAACAGAAATATTAAATAGACAATCATTACCTTTGCAAAAAAATTACAAAAAGAAAGTACAGAAGTATTTTAGTAATGCAAAGGCGAATAAAAAAAATGATTGAATTTAATTACGAAACTAATTTTACATTAAAAAACGACTTGAAAATTTCTGAATGGATTCAAGAGTGTATTCTTAAAGAAGGGTTTAAATTAGGGGATATCAATTATATTTTTTGCGATGATGCATATTTACATAAGTTAAATGTGGAGTTTTTAAATCATGATACATTGACTGATATTATTAGTTTCGATAACACGATGGGTTCATTAGTAAGTGGGGATATATTTAATTCTGTGGAAAGAGTGAAAGAGAATGCTGCTACATACAGCACTTCGTTTGAAACAGAATTACACAGAGTCATCATTCATGGTGTATTGCACTATTTAGGGTATAAGGATAAAAATGAAAAGGATCAATTAAACATGACACGTAAAGAAAATGAAGCTTTATTGTGTTTAAGTATTTGATATTCAGTTAAATAATTTAATAGTTTCACGTGAAACATAGAATATGAGTTTATTTTCTACAACATATGATGTAATAGTAGTTGGTGGTGGGCACGCTGGTAGTGAGGCGGCCGCTGCAAGTGCAAACATGGGTGCACACACGCTTCTAATTACAATGAGTTTGCAAAACATTGCTCAAATGAGTTGTAATCCTGCTATGGGCGGAATTGCAAAAGGACAGATTGTTCGTGAGATTGATGCTTTAGGGGGGTATAGTGCTATTGTTACCGATAAGACAGCGATACAGTTTAAAATGCTAAACAAATCTAAAGGACCTGCTATGTGGAGTCCAAGAGCGCAGTCTGACAGAATGCGCTTTGCAGAAGAGTGGAGAAATATGTTAGAGAAAACAGATAATTTAGATTTTTATCAAGATTCTGTAAATGGTTTGTTGTTTGAAGAAGATAAAATTGTTGGTGTAAAAACAGCGTTGGGTTTAGAGATAAAAGGGAGGTCTGTGATATTAACGGCTGGTACTTTTTTAAATGGATTGATTCATATTGGTGAAAAAACTTTTGGTGGAGGTAGAGCAGGAGAAAGTGCTTCAACTGGTATTACTGAAGATTTGGTTGCTAAGGGTTTTGAATCGGGTAGAATGAAAACAGGTACACCTCCAAGAGTTGATGCTCGTTCGTTGGATTTCTCAAAAATGACTGAACAACCAGGTGATGAAAACCCGCAAAAGTTTTCGTATTCACCAATAACTAAACCATTGGTTAAGCAGCGTTCTTGTTATTTAACATATACCAATCCTGAAGTACATGAATTGTTAAGAGAAGGGTTTGATAGGTCGCCAATGTTTAATGGAAGAATTCAATCTGTTGGACCGAGATATTGTCCTTCGGTAGAAGATAAGATTGATCGTTTTGCAAGTAAAGAAAGGCATCAGATGTTTATAGAACCTGAAGGTTGGAACACCGTAGAAATTTATGTAAATGGATTTTCTACCTCGTTGCCTGAAGATATTCAGGATAAAGCGATTCGTTCTGTTGAAGGGTTTGAAAATGTGAAGTTCTTGAGATATGGATATGCGATTGAGTATGATTATTTTCCACCAACTCAGTTAACGCATACGTTAGAAACAAAGAAGATTAAAGGCTTGTATTTTGCTGGTCA
>Ga0105356_10003015_pt1 | contig 16616 bp, 13 predicted proteins | sample GOMGulsemesocosm_3_FD_83502 | JGI IMG/M metagenome (GOLD analysis project Ga0105356, IMG submission 83502) | Methane-oxidizing microbial communities from mesocosms in the Gulf of Mexico - GOM9D Gulf of Mexico | ecosystem: Environmental > Aquatic > Marine > Cold seeps | place: Gulf of Mexico...
ACAAGTGTTTTTGTAACATTAACGTTAATACTTGTTTACTCACTGGTTTCGCCATGAAATCATCCATCCCAGCGATAAAACATTTATCTTTTTCTGTTTGTAACACATTGGCGGTTAAGGCCACGATCGGTGTATGCTGATCAACAGTTTCACTTTCCCGAATAATTTTTGTTGCTTCAAAACCATCAAGTACAGGCATCTGGCAATCCATCAATATTAAATTAAATGTTTGATCTTTACATAAATCAACCGCGATTTGGCCATTATCGGCAATTGTTACTTCGATTCCGAGCTTTTGTAACATCATTTTCGTCACTTTTTGATTGATAAATGTATCTTCAACCAAGAGTACTTTCATTACATCGCTAACAACCGCTTGATCTATAACCTTTTCGGTTTGCTCTGAGCCCTCATTAAGCATCGTTTTAAGCACTACATTTTTTAATGTCTCGGCTTTATAAGGACGACTTAAGAAAGCTTTGATGCCAAGTTGTTTGGCTAATACATCATCACCGATTTGCGCTTCTGCAGACATCAGCATTAAGCGAGGAGTGAGTTCAGCAAATTCATCTTGTAATTGTTTTGCTACTGTAAAACCATCTAAATTAGGCATGATTTTATCAATAATGACCAAATCAAACGGTTTACCTTTATCTAAGGCATCAAGTACAATTTTTTTGGTTAAACAAGGATCATCGCAAGACACCGATTTGGCGCCAAAGTTTTTCAATTGCGCAGAAGTAATACGCATATTTAGCATGCTGTCATCGACAAGTAATATGGATAATCCAGCGAGGCTTTGTTCTGTATCCGCCCCGTTTAAAAGCTCGTCAATACATTCAAATTCAACGGTGAATTCAAATCGACTGCCTTTACCCGGCTTACTATAGATAATAATATCGCTGTCCATTAATTGGACAATACTACGGCAGATCGCTAAGCCTAATCCCGTACCACCATAATTACGTGTTGTACTGCCATCTGCTTGTTGAAATTTTTCAAATATTTTTTGTTGGTTTTCAGCGGCAATACCAATACCAGTATCAATAATTTGGAACATAACGCCGGCACTATTATCTTCACGCTTCATTAACTTGATATTAAGATGTACATGACCCACAGAGGTAAATTTGATCGCATTAGATAAAAAGTTATTTAATACTTGGCGTAATTGCGTGATATCACCCAGCACCATATCCGGTACTTGTTCATCAATATGACAAACTAAAGCAATCTGCTTCTGCCCCGCGACGATTGAAAAATTAGCTTCAACTTCTTTACATAACTCAAATAAATTCAACGGATTTTTTGCCAGAACAAGTTGTCCCGATTCAATCTTCGAGAAATCAAGAATATCGTTAATTAAATCAAGTAGCGTAATTGAGGATGAGTAAAGCATATCAACAAACTCTTTCTGCTCACTATCCATTGGCATTTCTTGTAATAATGAGGCAGTACCAATCACACCATTCATTGGTGTGCGGATCTCATGGCTCATATTTGCTAAAAACTCACTTTTCTTCAAGTTGGCATCTTCAGCTTGATGCTTAGCAGCTTCCAGTTCACGATAGTTATGGCGAATGCGTTTAATTGACGCATTATAACTTGCGGTTAAATTCGTGATTTCATCATCAAATGAACGAGGTATTAATTCCAGTGGTTGTGGTAACTTATCATCATCAAACTTACTCACAGCGTCCGACATTTCAGTTAACGGTCTTACTATTATTTTATACACCACAAAAAGAATGAATAATGCCACGATGAAGGTTTTTACCGCCTGAGACAATAACAAGAAAATAAACTTATCCCACAATCCTTTATAGACAGGATAGAGGTCGGCCTGAACCTTAAATGTGGCGAGATCAAAGGTCTTACTGCCAAACTCTTGCTGCATTGGCCAAGACATTTGATATTGATATTCCGATAATGGCGTTCCTAATTTAAGAATTGTACCGCTATCATCTTTAATTTCGAGGTAATGAACACTCGGTAGTTTCATTATCCCTTCTGCCTGTAATTTTAATTGGTCCCGATCTTCAACCCACAAGCTCGCCGTTAAGCTTGACAGATTACTTTGCTTTACTTGAAAAAGCTGAGTCTCAATACCTGATATATCCTCTTTGTAATCAAGGTAGACATTCAGGCCTGTAATGAGTAATGTAAAAAAAGAACTGATAAGTATGATTGATACGAGTAATTGCCTCGCAATACCTATTTTTTTCTTGTGCAAAGTCGCTTTATCCATCCCTAAACCTACATCCCATTGCTAATCGACTAACCTAATGATAGACACTACTATGGAATTACTACTATAAGGAAGTAAAAATGAAACGCTTTATTTCAATAATGTTAACTATACATATTTGTATCGCTAGCTTTAGTGTGAATGCAGAATCGATCAACTACTATGTAATAGACAAACAAGCGATGCCTTTTCAAATCACAACGACTAGCGAAAAACATTCTGGCATAGTATCAGACATCATCTCACGTATATTTGTTGATCATTACACAGTCAATTATCATACCTATCCATTCAACCGTATGATTTCAGAATTGGAAGCCGGAAGAGAGAAAAATTGGGTGACTTATGGCAGTCCTAATTGGGATGGTGTACAAGCTGCAAACTTATCTGATATGCCGATTTATACCGTTAGCCATAGTATCTTATCCAGCGCTAAATCTGACTTTCTTTACCACGACTTAAAAGACATAAACGATAAAGTATTAGTATTACTTTATGGTTTTGATTATCCAAGCTTACAACCTTTCATTGATAGTGGGCAAATCAAAGAACTGAGAGTGAAAGACTATGCTGCTGCCTTTCGCATTTTAGACAAGATGCCGCAAGACACTTTGTTTGTGGAAATGACCTCTCGCATTAAATACAACTTAAAAATACAATCTCGAGATCTAACAAAATATAAGTTACAGGACTTTTCTGCATTGATTCCAAGCTATCCGATTTACTTAGCGTTCGACCCAAAGATGGATAAGGACATTCAAACATTTATTAACCAGCAATTATCCGACATGTCTGATTCAGGCTCACTAGCAGAAATAATTAAACGCTATATTTAATACAATTACACCGATAACTAATTCGCTAACTTCGTTATCGGTGTCTGTATTTCGTCCCTGAAAATCTGTTTTTACTTATCCCATTTAATTAATAAAATTAGATTCAAACATATGCCCTAGCTTATTCGCCTTAGTTTTAAGATAACCTGCATTATGAGGGTTATGACCTTCTTGTAACGGCACGCGTTCGGCAATATTGATACCCGCTTTCATTAATGCATTAACCTTACGCGGGTTATTGGTCATTAAATTAACGCTATTTATATTCAAGTGGCCTAACATACCTTGGCAAAACGTATAATCTCGCATATCAGCCGCAAACCCGAGACGTTCGTTTGCTTCGACGGTATCCGCACCATCATCTTGTAAATGATAAGCCCTAATTTTATTTAACAAACCGATACCGCGCCCTTCTTGGCGTAAATACAAGATCACGCCACTGCCTTTCGCTACAATATTTTGCATTGCTTTTGCTAGTTGAAAACCACAATCACAACGCGCACTGAATAACGCATCGCCCGTCAAACATTCCGAATGTAAACGAATTAATACCGGCTCACTTGGATCAAGCTCGCCATAAACTAAGGCTAAATGCTCCTTACCCGTCGCGTTTTCAGTAAAACCATGCATCTGAAACGTGCCGAACTCGGTCGGTAGCTTTGCACTATCAACATAAGTGATCAGATTATAAGGAACCTGCAGAGCCAAATGACTGCGTACATCCATCAATATTCGACCGAGTTCATTACGACCACTACCATCCCCGCCATCGCCCCAATAAGTGTCTTTATGCGAATGCTCTGTTAATACTTGTTCACCCGTTGCGACAAGCTGGTAGGCATAAAATGGATTTTGACTAAATTTTTTCATTACAACATCACGCATGACACTATCACGTACTGCCATCCAATCTGATTTTACAAATTGCGCATACTCTCGGCTTAAACTAAAGGCTTTATCTGGTGTCGATGCTTGACGAATTGAATCTTGTAATTGAGGATCATTGAACTTTTGCGCTTGATAGTAGTGTTCGCTACTCGGCCATTTTACACTGTCAATCTTAATGGTAGCTAACGCAAAATTTGACAGAAAACCGAAATCATCATTTGGTTCGTAAAACTGTATTTCATCTATCATTTATTTCTACTCCATGAAAAAAATATTAGTAAACATCAACATACCAGATATCAACACATAAATGCCATGCATAGAAGTGAGTATAGAGGGGATAGTGAGGAATAACTCATGGCAAGAGTAATAGTGCTACACGCTTAGAATATTAAGACATTAAAGCTAAAAATTTAACCTTAATGCCTGCAAAAATCCACTTTATGCTTTATTTTTAGAATGTTTGTAGATTAATGAGTAAAGAGGCGGTTCATATTAACGTCCTAACCGCCTTTTCTTTCAATCAATAAAGTAAGTAGCCTAAATTTTCATGTCCCCACTGCCACCAAATGACACCAGCAATACATGCGTAGATAACCCAAGCTAATAAACCGTTCATCATTTTTGGCTGTGTAATCGAGCTCACTAATTTATACTCTGCTACGCCTGTAATCATCGCTTTCACTAATGGCTGTTTTTTGAGTTTATAAGCTGCGATAGCAATGACATGTAAGCCTATTGCCCAAAGTAATACATCAAAATTTACGCTATGTAACCATGTCATAAAGCTAACTGTATCCGCAGAAAAGTATTGCGATAATGGACCTTCTGACAAAATATCATCACTGGCACTGAGCCCAGTAAATAACTGAGTGATGATTAAGCCTAAAAACAGTATTACCATGCATGCGCCAGCAGGGTTATGACCAAATTTAACCCGATCAAACTTGTTTTTATCACGAAGATAGTCAATTAACGCTTTTGGACTTTTAATAAAGTAACTAAACTTGGCAGTATCACTACCAATAAACCCCCAAATAAAACGGGTGATCCAAAGTCCAAGTAAGGCGTAACCAAACAAAAAGTGCCATTCCATTTCGCCATTATCAGCGCAGTACCACAATGCGAATAACAAGCTCACTTGTAACCAGTGGTAGCCACGAATAAAACCGTCCCAAACTTTAACCTTAACCATACAACCCTCAGCAGATGTCCTCTGCAGACAATAATGACCTAAATGCCCAACTCACATTGAGATAAGGGGGCTATTTTCTAACACTTAACCAGACAATAGCAACAATTACCATCGACATACCTAAAAAATGGTAAATGGTGAAACTTTCCCCTAACAAAAACACCGCCATTAATGCAGTTAACACAGGACCACTGCCACCCACAATCGATGCTTGCTCTGGTCCAACTCTGGCAATGCCCTCACTCATCAAAAACGAAGGGATCACGGTACAGCCAATCGCTAACCACAGAGAAATCCAAAATACCGGCAGAGGGATACTAAGATCTTTAATATCATGCACCACCGAAAAATGAACAAAGATCATAGAACTCGCACCAAACATAGCGATACAGGTAAAGACTAAACTGCCTAACTGCTGGATCTTGGATTTACTCAGTAGTAAATAACAAGCGAAAGTAAAGCAAGCGGTTAGTACTAATAACGACCCCGTTATCACTCCCTCGCCCTGCTTACCTAAGTCATGATAAAACAGTACAAAAACCCCAGCATAGGCCAAGATAAGTGCACCTATTACTTGTCGGTTAATCCGGTTACCCAACACCAACCAACTGAGGATAACGACGACCGTTGGATAGGTAAATAACACTAATCGCTCTAGCTGTGAGCTAATATAGTTAAGCCCTTGCAGATCAAAATAACTCGACAAGTAATAACCTAAAAGACCAATACCCATCACCGGCATAAACTGTGCTTTTATCGGAGATGATAGCGATGGTGTTTTTCTTATCATCCACACAAATACGGCGATATAAAAAGGCAGCGACAATAGCATGCGGTACGTCATTAACGTAATGCTATCAATACCATATTGGTAAGCGAGTTTAATGAAAATACCTTTTGTCGAAAACAAACAGGTAGCAAAAAATGCGCATAATAAACCAATTTTATGTGCTGATAGCTTATTCCGTAAAGCTGAACGTATAGTACGTTGCTTTGTGCTATTGGTAGTACTGGTGGTATTACTGCTGATAGTAGTCTGTTCCATGACCCCTCCAAGATAAAAATGAAGGCTAGGAATAAGTAGAGTAAAACAGAGTGCAGGCTACATATTCCGTAGCCTCGCCAAAATTAGTTAGCTGCTACTCTGGTATCCAGAGCAGCCATAATCGAACAACAAAGTAAGTGCGAGAATAAGTTGTCATCAATATCACCCTTACTTATGTTTAAAATGAATCTTAATCATGACAGCTACCTTAATATAGAACAAGCCCATAATTTAACTAAGCCACGAATCAATATAAACGCTCGCCTTAACACTGTAGTAAACGTTTAAATAGCGAAAAATGGAACTCAGCAGGATAGATTTAGTGATATAGAGTTCAATAGTTCGTAGTCCAACAAGCTTTTCAAGTTCAATAATAAACCACATCTAGAGCAATAACCAATCAGAGGTAGGTCAACATTTGTACATCACAGTTTTGATGCACGCTAAACAATATAACGTTAACAGTAACGCAAATGATAATTATTTATGTTGACTGGCATAATTCGAAATCATAATGTGCCGCAGAGCCCAGAATAATAACTGGGCGATTTACAATATATCCAACTTAAACAACTACCTAAGGGATACCAATGAAAATAATCTCTCATTTTAATACCATAACTCTAGCGTGCATCTCTGCATTAACAACGGGGTCTGTAGCCGCCGCAATCCCAAATACTATACCAAACCTATCTATGGTGGAGCATGCTTCACCGGATTTAGATTCCCTGAAGAATAATATAATTACAGATTCCTCATTTGTTAGCTCTTTATTTTATTTAGGTCATCATCTCGGCTACGCTTGGGCCGGAGGAACTCAATCACGGTATGTTGGTGAGGATATCGCGATAAGAAGAGAATCAGAAAATGAATACAGCCTTAGCGCACGTTATAATGCCAACGACTCCTATGCCGACGGTTACCGTGCGAGTGAGCGTTTAAAGGTAAAACTAAATAACATTCGTTTTGTCACTAACCCGAAAGATCTAACCTTGGGTGAACCGCAAGTATATGATCGTGAAGTTTTATACACTGTGACTCAGGTTTTCTACAATTGGGGAGACTTCGAAGATACAGCCGTTGCCTCACTAAATTATGATCAGCAAACCAGCTGGTCAAAAACAGATAATTTTTCATTTTCACAGACGATTGGTGTAACGAATAAGTATGAAGTTGGCATACCGGGTATTGGTGGTGCGAGTTCGGAAATCAAAGCCGAATTTTCTGCAAGTCAAGGCTGGAATGAAAGCAACGGTAATGCCACAACACTAGCTGCCTCAGCCCAATACAGAGGTATGATGGAGCCAAGAAGTAAGCGCTATGTAACAATAACCTTATTTAAACAAAAAGCTGATATTCCATATAACTCTAAAATGTTCATGTTGTACGATATGAACTACGAGAATTTCTTGAGATGGAGTGGTAATTCACATATAGACCACCCAACCAATAGACCTAATTATCCTTATACATTTGGCGGTGCTAACGCCAAAAACCTAAGCGGCCCAGAAGCGCTAGTCGATCAGTATTTGCATCAGGATATTAATGGTTATGGGGTATGGGATTGGCCTAGTGCAGTACAATCATCGAAAAGTAAATATTGGTTTGAATGGAACCTTGCTAACTTAAGCAGAAAACACGGCGCTAGCATTGCCGGTAAATTTACCACCGTAGATGCGAGTCAATTTAATGTTGATGCCAGCGAATCAATTCCATTAACCGCAGAAGATTATGCGAATCGTAGCAGCCGAAGCGAAGGGACAAGAACAAAACGTTCAGTGTCGTTCAGTCAAGTCGAGATGGTTATTGAAGATATTGAAAATAACGATCCAGACGGCATCATTTCAGGTCTGAACATTTCACAATCTGCCGATATGATGATGAGTAATTAATCTATAATGGCGTTAGTCGAAAGGTAACTCTAATATAGGAGCTAGTAGCAGACTAACGAACATGTCCTCATTAGAATAAAATAGTGGCCAATTTTACTTGGCCACTTCAAATTAACATTTATAGTGTATAGCTAACACCAAATTTAAAGGTTCTTGGTTCGCCCACATTGACCTCGCCATTTTCACCGCCAGCAAGATAGTCGGTATCGAATAAGTTATCGATATTAAGACGAAGTTGCAGCTCGTTACCGGCAACTGAAGTCTGGTAATTAATTCCGCTATCAATACGAATATAACTGTCTTTTAAGAATTCGTTCTTAGCATCGCCATAACGTTCGCCTTCATAATAAGCACCTAAATTAACAGACAACTGCTCAGTAAATGCATATTTACTCCAGATTGATGCAGTCCACTCCGGTACATCTTCCGGACGATTACCTGCAAACTCGTTATGTTCCGCATATTTGGCATTGAGGTACATAACAGAAGTAATGAGGGATAAATCAGAGTTTATTTTACCAATCGCGCTAAGTTCTGCACCCTGGTGATGTTGCTCTCCACCCTGAGTCGTAATTGGATTATCCTTTGAGCCTTCATTAAGTAAAATATTACGACGAGTAATATCAAAGATAGCGGCATTGATACCTAATCTATTATCCAATATTTCCCATTTTGTGCCGACCTCATACATTTCACCCTTAATCGGATCTAACTCCATATTATTATTTGCATCGTCATCATCAAGTACACGACCTTGTGGCTCAAAACTTTCACTGTAGTTAGCGTAAATTGATGCGTTATCTTGTGGGTGATAAATTATGCCGAATTTAGGTAATACCGCATTGTTATTCGCATCCGTTTTATCCTGGCGATCATAACGAACACCCGCTAATAGCTGCCATTGATCATTTAGAGTAACCAGATCCTGAACATAAAGTCCATAGTACTTATAATCTTCACTCTCAGCGTCACCATCAGCATAATCTAATACTGGTTGCTCAATAATAGTGCCATCGTTAATATTGCCATCGAGCTTTTCTTTGTCCTTCACTTTTAGCGAGGTATATTCATGCGCAAGGTAGTTACCACCCACTAATAGCTCATGGCTAATGCTGCCGGTTGTCACTGAGCCCATCAAATCAAAGTAGAATGACTGTTGTTGCCAATCTTCTAGCTTGTTATAAGGTTTGTTGCCATAACTGCCATCAGCGGGATCATACTTACCCGTTTGCGGTTTACTTTCCCAACGTTCACGTTCGTTATGCTGGTTGTTATAACCCGTCGCAACTTGCCAATATGAGTTCACTTGATACGTCACATCCACACCATAGTTTTCACTTTGGGCATCGATCTTAGTCCAAGGCATATCCCATATAGTGCTATCACCACCGATCACATTGCCATTATCATCAACCAACGCGCCACTGTCCTGACCGGAAACATCATCTAACTTATCGTAATGCAGCGCGATAGTCAGCGCATCTGTTACATCAAATTCGGTCATCAAACTACCAACCACAGACTCACTTTCGAGGTTGCTACCGTCCTGATACTCACGCCAACTGTTATTGTTCTGTTGCTCGACAATAGCGCGATAACGGATAGTTTTATTCTCATTTAAGCTGCCGGTAGCATCAATAGAATTACGGAATGAACCGTGATCATCGCCTTTAACCGCAAATTTAACCGAATTTTCAGTGGATGGTTTTTTGGTCACTAAGTTAACGATACCGCCTGGGGTAGACTGACCGTACAATAAACTTGATGGTCCTTTTAATACTTCAACATTATCAATTAATGCCATTGGCATCCGGTATTTAGCAAAATGCTGATGCCCATCTTTCAGGATATTGGTATTTTCTTCTAGGCTAAAACCACGCAGGCTAAAACGCTCTCGATCCGATGTTACTCGACCTAATGAAACACTCGCGTCATTTCTTAATGCATCGCCTAAAGTGACAGCGAGCTGATCCTCTAACACCTCAGCAGGGATCACGGTGACCATTTGTGGTGTTTCTAACAAAGAGACATCCGAGCGCATTGCGGCATGCGCCTGATCTATTTTATAGTGCTGCTGATAGCCAACCACAGTCATCGTTTCTGTCGTATCTGCAGGAACAGCCTGTGCTAGGCTAGCTTGTGAATAAAGGATTGTCGAAATAACGGCGGATATGAATTTAACTTGAGTGTTCATGTAAGTAAAACCTTTGTCGCTTAATACATCCATTAGATATATTTAATCGCTAAAATATTTTGCATGGAAGTATAAACAACCACAAATGCAAACTGAAATGGGAATCATTCTTATTTGCCTTTATTTTATTGGATAGCTTAGTGGTGTCAAGTTTGAAGCGTTTAGTTTCTAATCATTTATAGAATATAATATGTAAAATATCACTTAATGGGGAACTTTTTGAGAGTAAAGGAACGTGAAAGGCAGTGAATAAAATTAATCCGGTCATTAAAATAAAGGGCCATCTCGACCCTCTATTTTCTATTTTCTATTTTCTATTTTCTATTTTTCAAAATCTGTTGTTCTAATGCATCTAAAACATAATCTGCAGAAACAAAAGTCGGCGTATACGCTTGTTCACGGTTTAGGCGGATAAACTGGTTATTTTGATACGCCGTTAAAGCAAATTGCCAACCGGGTGCAACATCATCAAAACCCGCGTCGATAGACTGGGGGCCCACGTCTAACTGCGATGTATAGGTACTAAAAAACCAATCTGCATCTAATGACTCAATCAGTTCCGAGCTCACTTCGGCACCCGCATCGTCAGGGTCAAAATTATCTTGCAAGAATAGCGGTCGGGTTAAACCTAAATCAAATAATACCTGGGTAATGACCCCTGAGTTTTGTCTAATTTTAATTTCCGCCTGACCTTTACTAGGAACCGCATAAATAAATTTTTTACCCGATAATTCATCAGCGTATTTATCTTTAAAGCGGGCAATTTTTTGTTGGTACAGGCCATAATTCTGTTCGAAAATATCCTTTTTCCCCACCCAAGTGGCTACATCACGGTAAGCATCAAAGATATTTGGCGTATAACGTTGAATTAATACCGTTGGGGCAATTTTAGAGAGTTTATCAAATATTTTTTTCTGATATTTGACCGTACCGATAATCAGATCCGGTTTCGAGGCTTTGATCTGTTCAAGATCACTGCCTTTATTGCCGTAGTTGAAGTAACCCGTGTCGGCAAACTTGATACCAAAGACTTCTTCACCACCGCGAATATAAGGCGTATTTTCAGGTAATTTAATATAGGTTGAGGTACCGACTATCGGCGCATCGACATCGAGCAAAATAGAGGTTGCCGACATCACATGTAGGGATGCAATACGTTTAGGCTTTGTTAATATTTCGACCTTGTTACCCGCATGATCAGTGATAATCATGGTTTCGCTGGCAACCGATTGCAGTGATAAGGTCAGCAATAACGCGCCCTGCACAAATGTTATTAATTTCATCATTATCCCCTATTATTTAATCATAATACTAAATTATTCAATCGTTATACTAAATCATTTCATCATTATACTAGCGAGAGTTCAGGCTACTGCTTAACAATGTACCGCGTCATTATAATAAAAAATAACGCACCGATTAACGCGATAAATACACCAGCATTAATCATGATCGGCGCAAATAATGTCCGCCCAAGGGTATCAGCCCAAAGCGTCATAATGGCTCCTAACAACATGCTGACAATACCTAATTCGGTTCCACGATAACCAATCATGTTTTTTGCTAAAAACGTAGCGATTAAACCAATAAAACCGATAGAGCCAACCAAAGCAATCACAGGTGCCATCGCAAATACTGCTAATATAATAATAAATATGTAATATTTTTTGGCATCAACCCCTAATGACATGGCGTGCTGATAACCAAAATTAAGTGGATTTATGTAGCGGCTTAACAACAAAAACACCGAGATAATCACCGCCATCCAGAGACTTAAAAAACTAGCACTCGCTAGATCCAGAGATAAAAAACTACCAGATAAAAAAGCCATAAGAAAAGCCATATCTTCGATACTGACCGATGACAACAATATATCGCTGAACGCAGACATAACCGCCCCCACAGCAATACCAACTAATACAATAAAGGTACCGCTAAGATTTTTATGAACAAACCAGAGCACCAGTAGCGCGGTAACGAACACCCCGAAGAAGCTAGCAAGAATACTCGCTGTTAATGATACCTGTGAGAACACCACATACAGCACAATGACTGACAGCGCAGCGCCATCAGAGAGACCCAATACGCCCGGATCAGCCAAGGCATTACGCGCAGCAGTCTGTAATAAATAACCTGATAACGCCATTAATGCACCCGCAGCAATGGCCCCCATAATACGTGTAACCGCAGTTCATAGATGGTTGATGTCGCGTCATTTAGCGCTATATCAAAACCAATAACGGCGTATACATCAGCCCAAGACACACTGACCGAACCTAATTTAAGACTGCAGATAAAACTCAGACTCAACAATAGAGCCAATACACAGAGCACCCAGAAAGTGCGTTTATAAACCGGTAAACTGATCCCTTTCGAAGGGCTAATGATCATATTTTGGTCGTCAAATATATTCATGACATGCGTTTATCCCGAACCATAAAGTACAGTAGACATAAAAAGAAGATACTACCGATAGATGCACTAACACCACCGACAATCAGCACTTTGGGGGCTATAACGATACGGGCAAGTAAGTCCGATAGACTCAGTAATAAACCACCGATGAGCATAGATAACCAAGCACCTTTATTACCAACCTCGCTAACAAAAATCTTGCTGATATGCGGTACGACCAAACCAATAAAACCAATAGGACCAACAATCGAAACAACTAACGAGGCCAATAAAAAAATACACAGCAAGGTGATATTACGCGTTCGGGTGACATTCACCCCTGCACTGCGCGCCTGCTTTTCGCCCATGATCATCACGTCCAACGAGCGTCCCTGACTTAACAGCACCCCGATCGCCAACAATGCCAGCGGATAAATACGACTTAAATCGGTGAAGTCAGCGGGGCTAATATCACCCAGTAACCAGTCTTGAACATTAGCAAATCGTAGTGGATCGAGCTGCATCAAAAAACTGCTCAGCGAAGAAAACAACATAGAAACCAGACTGCCCGCCAGCACAATATGTAAGTTCTTAGAAATACTCGAGCGGTTCATCATTTCTGTCATCGACAGCGTAAAGAGTCCGGCAACCGAGGCTCCGAGAAACGCCGGAATAAAAATATCATTCTCAGATACATTAAAGAAATAGATGGCACACAGACTGAAGAATACCGCCCCACTACTCACCCCAAGTGTCGAAGATGATACCAGCGGATTCTGAAACATTTTCTGAGCACTAAAACCGGCCAAACCTAACATTGCCCCACAACCCATAGCAACAACCAAACGCGGTAACCTTTGTTTGATCACTATGTGATGAACAAACTGTTGGCTGTCAAAAGCGAAAATGGCCTGAAAAATATCATCCCAAGCTATCGATCGCGCACCAATACTGATGTGAGTTAATGCTACCAATAACAGCGTCAACGTCAGTAACAATACTGCGCCGAGGAAACGATAACCGGGTAATATGCGAAATAAAGAACGAGATAAACGACTAGGCAATGAGATGCGTTGGAACATGAAGACCGACCTTTTCGTTGCCAATACGTGACGTATTTACATGAAAAACATGCTGCATCATGGTATCGGTGATCACCGATTGTGCCGCGCCTTGTGCATATACTTTTTGCTCGGCAAGTACGATCACGTGATCCGCATATAACGCTGCTTGAGTCATATCATGCAAAATAGCAACCACGGTTTTACCTTGTTCAGCTAATTCTCGACCTAGATCTAACAGCATATACTGATGTTTTAAATCTAAGTGTGTCGTCGGTTCATCCAACAATACAATGTCAGTTTGCTGGGTAAGTAACATGGCCATTCTGGCACGTTGTTGTTGGCCACCAGAAAGTGCTGACAAACGTTTATTTGCCAATTCAGTGAGCTGCATTTTTTGCATGGCTTGATCAGCTATGGTTCGGTCTTCAGCACTAAATCGAGAAAAGAAACCTTGATAACAAAATCGCCCTTGCATCACCATATCCGCAACAGTCATAAATTCAGGTAAAGGCATAGACTGTGATAATACTGAAACACGCTGTGCTTGCTCTTTAAAAGAAAGTTGATGTAGGTCTTTACCATTAATACTGATCTGTCCTGATGACAAGGGTAAATGGCGCATTATCAAATTGAATAGCGTACTTTTACCACAACCATTTTGACCGATGATTACATAGAATTTACCCGGTTCAAAAGTCAGAGAAATAGCATCTAATATTTTACGATCAGTTTGGTAGGCAAAGCTGACGTTATCGATTTTGAGAGTCATAATGTATCAACGAGATGATGTTGATGCGAATGATAACCAATAACATATATGATGTAAACCGTGTGGAAAAACTGGCTAAAAAAAGGGCGAATTCGATAATGCAGAGTGACGTAGTGACTATTACTTGATAAGGAGACCTAAACTAAATCATTCTTTATTTTATACATTAAGTGGTAAAACATAAGAAATATTATAGTGCTATGATGTCCAACTGAGAAAATCGACTCTACCAATCGAATTAAAACAACGATAACACATTATTTTCAACTAGTTACATTGTGACAATGTGTAGTTGTAAAGTTAACGAGAATAAGGATATCCAATTGCTCAACAAAATACTTGTTGTTGAAGACAGCCGAGCTTTTCGTAAATACCTTAATATCCAGCTAAGCCAAGCTGGTTTCAAAGTGGTATTTGCTGAATCAGTAGCACAAGCGCGCGAGATCTTAGCACGAGAAACCGATTTTCTTTGTTCTGTACTCGACTATTGTTTACCCGATGGTCATGATGGAGAGATCATCGAGTATGTATTGAGTTATGGTGTAAAAGCCATAATTTTAACCGCTCATTTCAGTGATCATATCCGTGAAAAAGTGCTATCAAAAGGTGTCATTGACTACCTATTAAAAGACAGTGTCTCGTCGGTATCCTACCTCGTCCCATTATTACAACGCCTACAAGAAAATAGCCGTCATAAAGCGCTGGTCGTCGAAGACTCGGCAACCGTACGTTTTCACCTTATTAATTTACTGGAGCGACAAAACCTGCAAGTCATTGCAGCTGAAAATGGTGACCAGGCAATTCAGTTATTACAACAGCATCCCGACATCAGTTTAATCATCACAGACCATGACATGCCCAAAAAAGACGGTATTACCATGACCCGAGAGGTTCGACGAAAATTCGATCGGAATCAACTCGCCATTCTAGGTCTTTCCGGCAGTAGTGATCGCTCGATGACAGCCCGTTTTCTTAAAGCCGGCGCTAATGATTTCCTCTATAAGCCTTTTAATCAAGAAGAGTTTTATTGTCGAATCCATCATATTCTAAACATGAAAGATACCGCCGACAAACTCTACAAGATGGCCAATCAAGATGCGCTCACCGGTTTATGGAACCGACGATACTTCTTTAGTCAACACAGTAGCACTAGCACTGCTGTACATAAGAATATTGCCATGCTGGACATTGATTTTTTCAAAAAAGTGAATGACAACTACGGTCATGATGGCGGAGATACAGTCTTAGTGGCAATCGCTCAGCAATTACAAAATCATTTTTCAGATGCGATCGTGGCACGTTTTGGTGGTGAAGAATTCTGTATTCAAAGCAACAGCGACCGCGCTATTTTTGTGCCGCAACTGGAATTAATTCGTCATAAAATTGAACAGTTAACCATGAAGCATGGTGACGAGGAAATCAAGATCACGATCAGTATAGGCATCAGTTTTGGCAATAAACCGATTGATGAAATGCTCTCTGAAGCTGATGCTCGTTTATATAAAGCGAAAGCGAATGGTCGTAACCAAGTTGTTTACCAATAGCGTGATAAGAAGAATGTTGTACTTCACATTACAACATTCATTCGATAATCAAAATAATCTATTTACTGATTGGGTAATCTTTCATTTTCCACTCACGGATGCCGCCATCCATTGAGATAACGTCTGTGTAACCCATACGCTGGATGAATTCAGCCGATAACGCAGAGCGATAGCCACCACCACAATACAGTACAATACAGGTATCAAGTGCTGGGTATTTCGCTTCAAGGTCACGCTCGATTACGCCACGTCCCATGTATTCAGCACCACTAATACGACTTGCAGCCCATTCACTTTCTTCGCGCACATCAACAAGCACAAACGATTTACCTTCGTCTTGCCACTGCTTCACATCATCACAGCTGCATTCTTTAACTACTTTACGTGCTTCGTTACATAAATCTAAAAATCGTTGACTATGAGCCATTTTGTTATCCTTTTCAGTTAAGTACCAAGTGTTACTTTGTAGCTACTATTTCATTTTGTATCTGATAATTCAATCGCTCAGCGCATAAAAAAACAAAAACCCGCACTAGGCGGGTTTTAT
>Ga0105356_10003019_pt1 | contig 16603 bp, 16 predicted proteins | sample GOMGulsemesocosm_3_FD_83502 | JGI IMG/M metagenome (GOLD analysis project Ga0105356, IMG submission 83502) | Methane-oxidizing microbial communities from mesocosms in the Gulf of Mexico - GOM9D Gulf of Mexico | ecosystem: Environmental > Aquatic > Marine > Cold seeps | place: Gulf of Mexico...
CCCCCACCACGATTTTGTTATCCATGATAAAGGTTTTCGCCGGCGCCTTGCGTCCCCGGGAACGTCGATACAACAGCTCGCCGTCAAAACTGGTCGCCAGTGGCTCAGGCCCCAAATTCGCTAGTAGAGTGTGCGGTTCGGGACCACTGTGCCATAGCAGGCAACCAAAGCGGCGGGGGTCATTGAAACGTAATATCTTACCCCCCTGCAGCAGAAAATCCACATGATCGTGTTTACCGACCGGGGTTTGTGGCTCGACAATGCGCAGATTACCCGACATACCCAGGTGCAAGATGGCAGTGCCAGAGGCCAACTTGAGCAGCAGATATTTGGCCCGGCGTTCGAGGGCAAGAATGCGTTGCCCCACCATTAGTGCAGGTAACTGCTCTGGCACAGGCCAGCGCAGACTGCCATTGCGTACCACCAGCTGCTGAATCTTACGATTGACCAAATACGGCGCGATACCGCGAAGTGTGGTCTCGACTTCGGGAAGTTCAGGCATCATTCGCTCCGCTAACAACTCGCCGCAAACCGGCTCTTTTGCGCCTATAAGACAGAAACAAAAAAACCCGAACGAAGCCGGGTTTTTATCGCTTGCTCGCTATGAACGAGCAATCAGAGTATCCAAATACTACTTGATTTTGGACTCTTTGTATTCCACGTGCTTACGAACAACGGGATCGTATTTCATAAACACCATCTTATCCGGTGTATTACGCTTGTTCTTGTCCGTGGTGTAATAATGACCGGTTCCTGCAGTAGAGACCAGCTTGATTTTATCGCGCGCACTTTTAGCCATGAGCTACTCCTTAAACCTTTTCGCCGCGGGACCGAAGGTCAGCCAAGACGACCTCAATACCCTTCTTGTCGATGATACGCATACCCTTGGCAGTTACCCGCAAAGATACAAAGCGCTTCTCCGCTTCCACCCAGAAACGGTGCTTGTGCAAATTGGGCAGAAAACGCCGTTTGGTACGATTTTTTGCGTGGGAAACATTATTTCCCGTTACTGGACGCTTGCCGGTAACCTGACATACTCTGGACATGGTTTGTCCCTTCCGCTGATTTAACTATTGAATAAAAAGCAGTTAGCACTACTAAAATGAATTCTCGCGTTTGCACTGTGAGCACCGGCAATGGCCTCGCCAAAAAACAACGGTCAACTCAAACTTGCCAGCAACCGAAGACTAAACTTCGACTGAGCATTTAACTTGAAGTTGGGCAGCAATCCAAACCGGGCAGACACTCAATGTGAGGCCTCCTCAAACAGAGCGCGACTTTATACCAGAACAGGCCGACAAAGGCAATTAATTCATTGAAATTAGTCCAATTCGCCCCAACTTAGGCCCAAAACCCCTCATCTGCGGTCTCGGCATGCACCCGCGGGTAGTTACAGCAAACCGCGTTCCGCAAAAGACACCAGCTCGCCATCGCCGACAATAAAATGATCCAACACCGGGATATCGACCAGCGCCAGAGCACTGACTAAGCGCCCAGTGATTCGCTCATCGGCCTGACTGGGCTCGGCGACACCGCTGGGGTGATTGTGGGCAAAAATAACCGCTGCGGCATTGTGGCTCAAGCAGCGCCGCAGCACCTCCCGCGGATAGACGCTGGCGGCATCGATGGTGCCGTAGAACAACACCTCAAAAACGATTACCCTATGCTGACTATCGAGAAACAGACAGGCAAACAACTCCTGAGGGCTATCGCGCAACTGCAACAGCAGATACTGGCGGGTTAGCTGGGGGCTGGTCAGCGCGTCTCCGCGCTCCAGCGACTCCTGCAAATAACGGCGACTCATTTCCAGCACTGCCTGCAACTGCGAGTATTTCGCAGGCCCTAGCCCCGCGGCCGCGCAGAACGCCTCCTGCCCGGCTCCCAGCAGCCCGCGCAGGCTACCAAAATCGAGCAGTAACTGGCGCGCCAGATCTACAGCGGTTACCCCCGGAAGCCCGGTGCGCAAAAATATCGCCAGCAATTCCGCATCAGACAGGCTCGCGGCCCCCCGCCGTAACAATTTTTCCCGGGGCCGCTCAGATTGCGGCCAATCCCTGATCGTCATCGATAATCCTCCTTGACAAGTCAATACCAGCGCCCCATCCAGAGCGAGTCGCCACAACGGGGCTGTGCGCCAGTGTCGAGCTGGCAGTGGTTGCTAGAAATCATCGGTGATAGTCGCAGATGACTACACTAGCGATCGCAGTTGCCCTACAATGGCCACTCATGGACACGATGACAGCACATTCCGCCCTGTAGAGATTAGATTAGCATGCAACAACTCAGCAACAAGCGAATTATCCTCGGCGTCACCGGAGGTATAGCCGCCTACAAAGCGGCCCAGATCATTCGCTGCCTGCAAGATGGCGGCGCTGAAGTACGGGTGGTCATGACGGCCGCGGCGCAACAATTTATTACGCCGCTAACGCTGCAAGCACTGTCCGGTAACCCGGTGCATTGCGACATGTTAGATCCCGCTGCCGAGGCCGCAATGGGCCACATCGAACAGGCGCGATGGGCGGACCAAGTGTTAGTTGCCCCCGCCAGTGCCGACTTTATCGCCCGCCTCGCCAGCGGACAGGCCGGCGACCTGTTGAGCACCCTGTGCCTGGCAACGACCGCCCCCATTGCCATCGCTCCGGCGATGAACCAGGCCATGTGGCTGAACCCGGCGACTCAACACAATATTGCGCTGCTCTCCACCCGCGGCATAACCATTCTTGGGCCAGCGGAGGGCCTACAGGCCTGCGGCGATATTGGCCCCGGTAGAATGCTGGAACCCGAAGCCATCGCCGAACAGCTTGCCGGCCTGTTTGACAGTTCGATTTTGAGCGGCTTAAAACTGACCATTACCGCGGGACCCACTCGAGAGGCGATCGACCCAGTACGCTATATTAGCAACCACAGCTCCGGAAAAATGGGCTTCGCCCTAGCCCAGGCCGCCCGCGACGCCGGTGCCCAGGTAACCCTTATCGCCGGGCCGGTGGCGCTGACCAGCCCGCAACAGGTGCGTACCATCGCCGTGGACAGCGCCGAAGAAATGTACCGCGAGACCATGGCAACAATAGCCGACTGCGACATATTTATCGGCGCCGCGGCGGTCGCTGATTATCGTCCGGTCACTGTCGCCCCGCAAAAAATCAAGAAGTCGTCCTCCTCGATGCAGATTGAACTCACCCGCAACCCGGACATTATCGCCGCGGTGGCCAGCCATGCAGCGAGGCCTTTCACTGTTGGTTTCGCCGCGGAAACCCAAGATGTCGAAGCCTATGCCAGAGGCAAATTGGAAAACAAAAAATTGGACCTGATTATTGCCAACGATGTCGCCAACAGCGACATCGGTTTTAACTCCGACAACAATGCTGTCTCCCTAATCTGGAAACAGGGCAGCAAGTCCCTAGCAATCGCCTCAAAATTACGCCTGAGCCGCTTGATTCTGGAAGAAATCAACGCACTCTACCGCGCTGAAAATACCGAGGACGCAATCAACTGTTAAAAACGACAGCGAATGAGTCATTTATGGTATTTTCCACCCTACGCGCCACAATACTCGATGATTTTGTTATATTACATTCGGCAACTCTGCTATAGCCATCGCGTGCAGCGCAGCCATCGCAACCACAGCCAGACTAACCACCACTAATAATCGCTAAACACTATGGCCAAAAATAAAGCTGACAAACCCAAAACAACCTCATCGACTAAATCTGCAGGCGCCAACAAGCTACTGCGCAAGGTCGCCGGCGCCAGCGCACTCACACTGGTGCTTATAACCCTCGGAATGAGCTACATTGGCCTGTTCGAGCGCCCCGCCAATAATAGGGCCAACATTGCCAAACAGGCCGAGGTCTTGGCCGCAAGCCAAGCCGCGGCGATCGATCAAAGCCTCAGTCAATTTCAGTCGCGGCTGTCGGCGATAGCGCAGTCTGAGCAGCTGTTGCAGGCTCTAGAGCAGAAAAATGGCGCGCAAATCACGCGTTTCCAGGCCGAGCTACAACGGGCATTTCCCGAGGCCGTTAGTGTCAAACTGATCGCCCTAGGGCCACTGGGAATCGCATCGCTTGATAAAAAGCAGCATCAATTGCGCAATAACATTGAGCTGGATATCCTGCGCGCCGCCAGCAGTGGCAGCGACGTCAATCCTGAGGCCTACCAAGTCGACAGTCAGTGGTATTTTTCACTGGCCCAGGCGGTTAAATCGGCAGACAATAAACACGCCAACGGCGTGGTGCTGCTAACCTTGGATGGAGATTATCTGCAGCGCTTACTGAGCCAACTTGATAGCTCCTGGGGCACCACCACCGTGACCCAGCATTTTAAGAGCAAGCGTCATCTGGTTAGCCGCAGCGGTCAACTACAGCCCTCTGAGCTGAGTATCTCTGTCGACTCAACACTGTCGCAGTGGAAAATCAATTTTACCCCCTCCAGCCAGCTTATTGACGACGCCAGTGCCAACAGTCACTCACTATGGCTGCTGCTGGCGCTCGTTGCCGCTGGCCTAGTCGCCGCCACGCTCTATATCAATAGCGCTGCGGAAAAATTAGTACAAGACAATATTGACCGGCTGTTCAAGGGCCGCAGCAAACCCCGCTCGTTTACCCTGCCAGGCTTTGCCGGAGCCAGCAGCAAACTAACTGCGCTGTTAGACAAGGCACTGGAGAGTGGCACGCAGACACCAACAGCCCCCGCCAACGACCCGCCACTGATCGAGAGCGTAACTGACACCCCAGCCGCGACCCCTGAGCCGGTGGCGCCGACCGCTACTACCATCGCCGATGTTATCTTCAGGGCCTATGATATTCGCGGCCGGGCCAGCGAACAGCTCACCGATCAGGCAGTTTACAGTATTGCACTGGCCATCGGCAGCGAAGCGCTAGACCAGGGGCAACAGCGGGTGGTTATAGCAGCCGATGGCAGACACAGCTCACCGCGTATACTTGCCGCGATGAGCAAAGGCCTGCTGGCCAGCGGGCGTGATGTTATCGATATCAGCATGCAACCGACGCCACTAATGTATTTTGCCACCCACGAACTGGGCACCCAAACCGGCGTTATGATAACTGGCAGCCACAACCCCGCCGAAGACAACGGAATAAAGATAGTCATCGGTGGCCGGGCTCTGGCGGGTGCTGCTATCAAGAATCTGCAGCGCCGAATTGTCGATGGCGACCTGCACAGTGGCCAGGGAGAGTATCAAAGCTGTGACGTCGAACAGGCCTATATCGACTACATCATCAACGACGTGGCCATCGCACAGCCGCTTAAAATCGTTATCGATGCTGGCAATGGCGTAACGGGCATGATTGCACCGCGCCTGTTTCGGGAGTTGGGCTGTGAAGTTATTGAGCTGTTTTGCGATATTGACGGCGACTTTCCCAATCACCACCCCGATCCCACAGTGGAGGCCAATCTCGAAGACTTAAAACGCACAGTAGTCGAACAGGGCGCGGATATCGGCATTGCTTTCGACGGCGACGGCGATCGTCTGGGCGTGGTTACTGCGAGCGGTAAGTCGGTTGCCGCCGACCGCCTATTAATGCTTTTTGCTCAGGATGTAGTGTCTAGGAACCCAGGGGCTGATGTAATTTTTGATGTCAAATGTACCCGTAGCTTAAATTCCCTGATTAGTGATTATGGTGGTCGGCCAATTATGTGGAAGAGCGGCCACTCTTTCATGAAAGAAAAAATGATGGAAACCGGCGCACTGTTGGGCGGCGAATTCAGTGGGCATATCTTCTTTAAAGAGCGATGGTTCGGTTTTGACGATGGCATGTATGCCGCTGCGAGGCTCATAGAAATACTCAGTACAACGGACCCTGATCTGGATGTACAACTGGAGGCGTTCCCCGAATTCATTAGCACAGCAGAACTTAGAGTTGCCACCGGCGAGCAGCAGAAATTTACCATTGTCGAAAAACTGGTAAGCGATGGTCAATTTGGCGATGGCAAACTGTCTACACTTGATGGTTTGCGCGTCGACTTTGCCGATGGCTGGGGCCTGGTTAGAGCATCTAACACTACTCCCGTGTTAACCCTGCGTTTCGAAGCCGACAACGAAGACGCTATGCAGAGAATTCAACAGCAATTCAAGCAACAACTAAGCGCTATTGATGGTGAGCTGGAATTTGCGTTTTGACAATCCGTCCCTGAGCAATGCCCTGCATGGGCTTTGTTGATAATCACCAACCTTCACTCTAATTTATAAGTCGCCAAATAAAGGGAAACACCATGTCGCTATCTCGCGATGCAGCCAGTAATGTAGCTAACGTACTAACTGAAGCACTGCCATATATACAACGTTTTACCGGCAAAACCATTGTCGTTAAATTTGGCGGCAACGCCATGGTAGAACAGGAACTAAAGGAGCAATTTGCGCGGGATATCGTACTGATGAAACTGGTGGGCATGAACCCATTGGTAGTACACGGCGGCGGTCCGCAGATAGGCGCACTGCTGAAAAAACTGAATATCGAATCGCATTTTGTCGACGGCATGAGAGTCACCGACACCGAGACGATGGACATTGTAGAAATGGTTTTGGGCGGCAGTGTCAATAAAGAAATTGTCTCTTTATTAAACAACAACGGCGGCAAAGCTGTTGGCATTACCGGAAAAGATGGCAACTTAATACAGGCCAAAAAAATGACTGTTAGCCGGCAGTCACCGGAGATGAGCACGCCGGAGATCATCGATATTGGCCATGTTGGCTCGATTGAGGCAATCGATCGCTCGGTATTGGACATGTTGCTGAGCAGTAACTTTATTCCCGTGATCGCCCCTATTGGCGTTGGCCGGGACGGCAGCTCCTACAATATCAATGCCGACTTAGTAGCGGGAAAGATAGCGGAAGTTATGTGTGCCGAAAAACTGATGCTGCTCACCAATGTCGCCGGTCTACTGAGTAAAGACAACAAGGTACTCACCGGTTTGGGTACCCGTCGAGTGGATGAACTCATCGAAGACGGAACCATTCACGGCGGCATGTTACCCAAGATTAGCTGCGCCCTAAACGCCGTAAAGGCCGGGGTAAACAGTGCCCATATTATCGATGGCAGGGTTCCACACGCGGTATTATTGGAAATATTCACCGACGAGGGAGTCGGCACCTTAATCACCAATCAGGGCTGAACGGGATGGTGGTGGTGGTTTTTATACAATAATTCGGAAATTGCCACTAAATTATGCCATTTTGTTCTAAGGCCTAGACAATTCTTTGGCCACCCATGTTGCAGCTAGCGCGGTAAATCGTATAGCATTAACCTAACTAATAGCGATGAATGTTTCGTCGCATAAAGATGTTACAAGTGAATAATAAGTGATAAAAAAATCATCTCGTCGGCAACAAATTCTCGAATCCCTAGCCCATATGCTGGAAGTCAGTCCCGGTGAGCGCATTACCACTGCACGACTGGCCCGGGAAGTTGGTGTTTCGGAGGCGGCCCTGTACCGCCACTTTCCCAGCAAGGCCAAAATGTTCGAGGGTCTGATCGAATTTATCGAAGACACCATCTTCACCCGGGTTAATTTAATCGTCAATGATGAGCGCAGCGCGCTGGATCGCTGCGAAAAAATCCTCGGTCTGCTGCTAGCATTTTGTGAGCGAAACCCGGGCATTACCCGCATTCTTACCGGCGATGCACTCGCTGGTGAGACCGACAAATTGCGAACCAGGGTGGCGCAACTTTTCGATCGTCTAGAAACTCAACTGAAACAAATTTTACGGGAAGCTGAACTGCGAGAGGGCATTCGACCGGTAGTACCGGTTGCCATCGCGGCCAATATGTTGATGGCTATGGCGGAGGGGCGTATAAGTCAATTTGTTCGAAGCGAGTTTAGCCGCAAGCCAACACAAAACTGGCAGGCCCAATGGCCTGTGTTAACCAGTGGATTTGTAAAAGAAACTACAGCGGCTGATAGCACTAATAATTTTGGTGAAAGTGCCGCGAGCTCATCTCGAACTGACTAATAGGCCGTGGTGGGTGGTGGAGTCAGCTGCTGACGACGCATTTTAACTTTGTCATGCAGTGTTTCGAAGCGCTCGCTATCACGCAGAAAAGCCGCCTTAACAGTCGTTATTTCTTCGTGCCGGGCGACAATATACTGTTCTATATCTTCTATTTCCAACTTCATTATTTCAATGTTTTCCGTCATCTCTACCGGCACCTCTGCGCCTCTGCGCTCAATATTAGCCGCCTTTAGCTGCTCCCTCTCGATCTGAGATTTAGTAGAAGACAGATTGCTCTTAAGAATGCTGACACGTGTATTGAGCTCGTTCATGGCACGCCGCTGAGCCGCAGCAATGTCTTGAGTTGAACTGTAGCGCAACAACAAGGACTCGTCCCATTTGCGCAACCGCAGTGCCTCCTGTTCGGCATACCGCGCCTTAGACTCATCGGTATTACGCATTTGCAACTCTTCAGCACTCAACGCCCTGGGCACTGTGCGAATGAGTTTGCCATCGGAACTGAGAACATCGTAGCCGTTGTCGACATACTCCGGGGGGATTTGGTAGTTGATAACCTGTATACCGCTGTCATTGCGATAGCGATACAACTGACTATCTGCACGCACTGTACCTGCTAACAGAGCCGCAACTACAATAGCGAACGGCACAAGACGACGTATAATAAAACTCAAAACTGTATCCTCCCTGGCGGGGCGTTATCGGTCAAACAGGCGGCTAAACGCCGTAAGAGCTGCGATAGGCCTCAATTTTACTCACATAGTCCAACTGATTACTGTTCTTTAAGTAGCTGACAACCTGATCGACATCGATAATGCTGATCACCTTAGTATTATAGTCTCTTTCCACCTCTTGAATGGCCGACAATGCGCCATTGCCGCGCTCTTGACGATTGAGCCCGATAACCAGACCCGCTGTTCGCGCACCGTGCTGCTCAATAATTGACATGGCTTCGCGCACTGCAGTGCCGGCGGTTATTACATCGTCGATAATCAACACCCGTCCACTTAAGGGCGCACCCACCATCGAGCCTCCTTCGCCGTGATCTTTCGCCTCTTTGCGGTTATAGGTATAGGCAACGTCCTTATCAAAGTGGTCAGCCAGTGCCGCCGCGGTCACCGCTGCTAGAGGAATACCCTTATACGCGGGACCGAACAGGCAGTCGAACTCGACACCGGAATCGATAATCGCAGCGGCGTAACAGCGTCCCAACTGTGCCAGAGATGCACCACTGCAGAACAAGCCGGCATTAAAAAAATAGGGGCTGACACGGCCAGATTTTAGGGTATATTCGCCAAAACACAATGCCTCTCGCTCGATGGCCAACTCAATAAATTGCTGCTGGAACTGCTGCATAAATCCTCTCTCTCGCTGATGTCCACACGCTGCTGGCAGCATTGGCAGACAAGATCTAAACTAAAATGTAAGTGACAGCTAGCCGCTTAGGCAAGCTGCTATTGTGCGAACGAGCAGGTCTCAGTTACTTTAGGCGCCCGAGAACTACGGCCGCAGGCCTACAGTGACAATACGGCCCAGCACAGAACTAGCTGCCAACATCGCTCTAGGGCACCGGCTTTACCGAACCAGGACTGTCGGGTAAGCTGAGTGAAACACCCATTACTGTGTTAAGCAGTATACGGTATCGGCGCTCTGAGCCCAACTGTATTGCCAGAGCAAACAGGGAATGGCGTTGCATTGACGCACACGCTAAGGCGCAGGCTCAGCGGCAGTACGTTATTTTTTCTCTGGCTTTTTTCCATCTTGTTGTCAGCTCAGGTATTATAGGCCGGTCGGTGATTATTCGTAATGTCGATGTTACCGATCTCTCTTACAATTCAATGTGAAATACGCCATGAGAATCATTAGTTTTTGCGCCGACGGTATCCAAGACGCTGCCAAACACGGCTTTTATGACTGGGTTTTGGAACAGGATGCCGACTTTATCTGTATTCAGAATATCAAGGCGCAGGAATACGACTTGCAAGATGACGTTTTTTTTCCCAAGGGGTACAACCCCTTCTTTTTTGATGCCGTGGATAAAAACAGTAATGGCGTGGCGATTTACTGTCGCGAGATGCCCAAAGCAATAATGACGGGGCTGGGTTTTGTCGATTTTGATATGGAGGGGCGCTATATACAGGCCGACTTTCAAAACATCAGTATCGGCTGCCTGCTGGCGCCCAGCGCCGAACGCACCGACGGTGAAGAGCAGGCACGCAAGGGCCACTTTTTCGAATTATTGCAAAACCATTTGGTAAAAGTGAGCAACAAGCGACGCGAGTTTATTATCTGCGGCAACTGGAATATCGCTCACAGTGAACACGACATCCAGGATGCACAGCAGCAGCAAAACAGCTCGGGCTGCCTACCCACGGAACAACAGTGGATGGATCAGTTATTAGCCTCGGGTTATGTGGATAGTTTTCGGGAGATCAACAAAGACAATGACGAATTTACCTGGTGGCCCGAGGGCGATCGCGGCCAAAACGGCTTGCGTGTCGACTACCAGGTAGTCTCCTCCGGACTGAAGCCCACCATCGAATACGGCGCGATCTATAAGAATCAGGTGTTTTCCAGCCACGCACCGCTGATGATGGATTACGACTACGAACTGTCTAGTTGAGCGAGAGCTATCGTGCCAGCGCTTCTTTTTGCATCGCAATCAACTGGCCAATACCGCCTTCGGCCAGGGCCAACATTTGATCTAATTCACTGCGGGAATAGGGTTCGCCTTCGGCGGTACCCTGCACCTCAATAAAACCGCCGCGCTCGGTCATGATCACATTCATATCGGTCTCCGCGTTGGAGTCCTCGGGGTAGTCCAAGTCCAGTACTGCCATATCTTTATACACCCCCACCGAGACTGCTGCGATCATATGTTTTAGCGGGTTCGCAGTAATCATGCCGCGCTCCATCATGACACTGAAGGCATCGATCATAGCCACACATGCCCCTGTTATTGATGCGGTGCGAGTGCCTCCGTCGGCCTGAATTACGTCGCAGTCAATATGAATACTGTTTTCACCAAGGGCCTTCATATCCACAGCGGCACGCAGCGAACGGCCGATCAGACGCTGTATCTCGACGGTGCGCCCACCCTGTTTGCCGCGGGCCGCCTCCCGCCCCATACGGCTGTCAGTCGAACGTGGCAACATACCGTATTCGGCAGTCACCCAACCCTGACCCTGACCGCGCAGAAAGCTCGGCACCCCTTTTTCAACCGAGGCGGTACAGATCACCTTGGTATTGCCGCAGGCAATTAACACCGAACCCTCAGCGTGGCAGGTAAAGTTCCGGGTAATACTGATATCACGCAACTGGTTATTGTCGCGTCCACTGGGTCTATTTACTGTCATGGGTATTCCTATAGCTAAAAAATGGCGAGGAGCTAGCGTTATTTGCGGCGGTATTATACACGGGGGGACGCATCACCGCTCGCAAAACGATAGCGGCACAGCAACGTTCGCTATCGGCCCAACAACCCCCGCTGATTCACGCTAGAATGGGTTTTTATATGGAGCGCAGCATCCCATGATTAACAGCATGACCGCCTTTTCACGCCAACAGAGCGAACACCCCTGGGGCACACTGACCTGGGAGCTTCGCTCGGTCAACCACCGCTATCTGGAACCGAGTTTTAAACTGCCGGAGACGCTGCGCTATATGGAGATGGAACTGCGTGAGCACCTACGCGGCTCTCTTACGCGCGGTAAAGTTGAGTGCAACCTGCGCTTACAACCGACTGTAAACCTCGCGCCACAGGCCCTCGCCATCGACCCAGTGCTACTCGACAAACTGATCGAAACCGCCGAGAGTGTGCAAAATAGGCTCAGCCGGGCTGCGCCTATCGACGCACTGCAATTGCTACAATGGCCCGGAGTTTTGATCCAGCGGCAAGCTGATAACGATCCGGTCGGCGCCGACATTCAGGGTGCCTTCCAGAGCGCCCTAGCTCAGCTAAATGACAGTCGGCAGCGGGAGGGGGCGGCACTGGCGCAATTTGTCACTCAGCGCCTGCACAGCATCAGTGAAATTACCGCTGCTGTCAGGGTACAACTGCCTACCATTCTCGCCGCCCAGCGGCAAAAACTGGAACAACGGCTGGCGCAATTACAAATCGAGCTTGACGCCGAACGACTGCAACAGGAGGTAGCCCTGCTAGCGCAAAAAGCCGATGTCGACGAGGAATTGGACCGCCTGGAAACTCACCTAACAGAGGTTCGCAGGGTACTGACAAACGGGGGCAGTTGCGGCCGCCGGCTGGACTTCCTGATGCAAGAACTCAACCGCGAGGCCAATACCCTGTCTTCAAAGTCCATCGTCAGTGAAACCACCCAGGCCGCCGTCGAGCTCAAGGTGCTGATCGAGCAGATGCGTGAGCAAATTCAAAATATCGAGTAATAAAACCTAATTTGCCAGCGTAAAAAATGTGCCTAAATTGTACCCCGTCACTACTAAATGACGGGGGCATCTATTAAACTAGCAAAGCCTCTCGCGCTCGCCAGAGAACCCCGTAGCCAGTGTCGAAACAGCAAAGGGTTGTGCTGTTAGAGCCAGGCAAACCTTTTTAACCAGCCGCGGACATTTTCCTCCATGCCAGCCACAACCCCCAGCCGAGCAACCCTACTAACCGTGTCTGCGCCCTCCGGCGCCGGTAAAACAAGTCTAGTGAAAGCTCTGATAGAGTGCAGCGAGCAACTGCAGGTCAGTGTTTCCCACACCACAAGGGCAAAGCGCCCCGGCGAGATCGACGGCGTCAACTACCACTTTATCGACCACGTGCAATTTCAGCAAATGTTGGCCGAAGACGGGTTTTTAGAGCATGCCGAAGTATTTGGCAATTATTACGGCACCTCCAAAACCTGGCTGCAGCAGACGCTAGCCAAGGGTATCGATGTTATTCTCGAGATTGACTGGCAGGGAGCGCTTCAGGTAGCCACCGTATTGCCAGAGACTGTGTCGGTGTTTATCTTGCCACCTTCTAAAGCCGCGCTGCGAGAACGACTGACCGGACGCGGCCAGGACGACGAGGCCACTATCGATCAGCGTATGGCCCAAGCTACCAGCGAAATGTCCCACCACGGTGAGGCCGATTTTCTTATTGTTAACGACCAATTTGACCAAGCCCTGGAAGATTTAAAGGCCCTGCGGCGCAGTTTGTATCTGCGCCGGGACAGCCAACAACATCGCCAGCAAGCACTGCTAAATGAGCTACTATCCTAGGCGGTACATTTTTGCTATAATCCGCCACCGATTTACCCTGTGCCTTGTATTTTTAGCCTGTGGATGTGCCTGTCGTAGCTTTTAGCGCTTGAGTTACTACTAATAGTCCGCTATTTTTTACCCCCAGTGCACGGTATTTGCCAATTCACCGAATTTGCTAAATAGAGAATATACCCAATGGCTCGTATTACAGTTGAAGATTGTTTAGACAAAGTGGAAAATCGCTTTGAGTTGGTTATGGTTTCCAGCAAGCGCGCGCGGGCACTCGCCACCGGCGGCAAGGAACCCCTGGTCAGCGAAGACTCCGACAAGCCAACTGTTATCGCACTGCGCGAATTGGCTGACGGCTTAATCACCGCCCAGGAAATTATGCACCCCAAAGAGGCAGAGCCCGAAGAGATGCTGTTAGATATCGACAGCTCTGATCTGGAGCAACTGCCTGGCCTGCAGGAATAGTTCAGCACAGATGCTTTAGCCCGATAGTACAGGGGATCACCCCAGTACTATCGGGCTGCAAATTGTGCCTGCAGCGGTAATATAGTCCCCTTTGGTGAGATAGCCCTATAGCTTTTCTCCCCCATAAATCCTACTATCTGTGTGGTACCGGCCGCCAAGGTCCGGGCGCAACTAGATTGCCGCTGCATTTCAGTGCAAAACTTCCGGCATCGACACAGTCTCTTGGGATCTCGCTCCATGCAACAGTTCAGCTTCTTTGCGCCACACGATATTCACAAAGAAGTGGTCTGTATTGACGCGCTGGCCAACACCCTTAAAAGCTATCTCGACCCCGAGCAAATCAATCAGGTCAGGCGCGCCTACTACTATGCCGAACAGGCCCACGAGGGCCAGCGAAGGCGCAGCGGCCAGCCCTACGTCACCCACCCACTAGCGGTAGCGGGCATACTGGCTGACATGCACATGGACCATCAGAGCCTGATGGCGGCGATGCTACACGATGTGATCGAGGATACTGGCATCGCCAAGGCCGCCATTAGCACCCAATTCGGCGACACCGTGGCAGATCTGGTCGATGGGGTTAGCAAGTTAACCCGCATGGAAGACCAGAGCAGGGCCGAGGCACAGGCCGAGAACTTTCAAAAAATGGCCCTGGCCATGGCCAAGGACATTCGCGTTATTCTAGTGAAGCTGGCGGATCGGCTGCACAATATGCGCACCTTGGGGGTGTTAAAACCGGCCAAGCGCAGCCGCATTGCCCGCGAAACCCTAGACATGTATGCCCCAATCGCCCAGCGTCTGGGCATGCACAATATTCGCGTCGAGTTTGAGGATCTGGGTTTTGCCACCTTGTACCCTATGCGCTCGGTGCGCATCCAGGCAGCAGTACGGGCGGCCCGGGGCAATCGCACCGAATTAGTAGATCAGATTCGCCAATCCATCGAGGCCTGCCTGGAGCGGGAAAACCATCAAGCCCTGGTCAGTGGGCGGGAAAAACACCTCTATAGCATTTACAAAAAAATGCGCAGTAAGAAAAAATCCTTTTCCGAAATCATGGATATCTACGCCTTTCGCATCGTGGTCGACAGTGTCGATACCTGCTACCGCGTTTTGGGCTGTATCCACAGTCTCTACAAACCGGTACCGGGGCAATTTAAAGACTATATCGCCATCCCCAAATCCAACGGCTACCAGTCGCTGCACACCATATTGTTTGGCATGCACGGAGTGCCCATCGAAATTCAGATTCGCACCGCCGAGATGGAAGAAATGGCCAACTACGGAATCGCCGCCCACTGGCTCTATAAAACCAGCAATGGCGACGCCCTCAACAGCAGCCACGCCCGGGCCCGCCAGTGGTTGTCGGGGCTGTTAGAAATGCAACAACAAGCTGGAGATTCACTGGAATTTATCGAAAATGTAAAGATCGACCTGTTTCCCGACGAGGTCTACGTCTTTACTCCCAAGGGTCAGATCCTTGAATTACTACAGGGCGCGACCGCCATCGACTTCGCCTATGCAGTGCACACCGATGTTGGCAACAAGTGTGTGGCCTGTCGCATCAACCGTCGCCTGGCGCCGCTGTCAGAGCAATTGGAGAGCGGCCAGACCGTTGAAATCATCACCTCAAGTGGCGCCGCGCCCAACCCCGCCTGGCTCAACTTTGTGGTCACCGGCAAGGCCCGCACCAATATCAGGCACTACCTAAAAAGCCAGCATACCACCGAGTCAATTGCCCTCGGCGAGCGGCTGTTAGAAAAAGCACTCAACGAGCTCGATGCCAGTATCGACTCACTCAACAATCAGCAAAAGCAGCGCCTGTTAAGCGATACCGGTATGACCCACTTTGACAAAATCCTCGAGGAAATAGGCCAGGGCAACCGCGTATCGTTTTTGACCGCACACCAACTGTTAGCGGAGACCGACGCCCAAGGCAAGACCACCCACGCCGAAAACTCCAAACATGAACCGCTGTCTATCCGCGGCAGCGAGGGCTTTCAGCTAAATTATGCGCGCTGCTGCTTCCCCATACCCGGCGATGATATTATCGGCTTTATCAGCGCCGATCGCGGCATGGTGATTCACACTGACCGCTGCCACAACAGCGTAGATTTACGTAATAATCCAGAGCGCTCGGTACCGCTGCGCTGGCATGAAGATGTCGATGGCGAGTTCTCAGTAGAATTAATTATTGAGCTGGAAAAAAGCCGCGGTATTATTTCCATACTGGCCACCAAGATCAACAGCCTGGACGCCAATATCGAAAAAATAGGGGTCGAGGACGAGAGCCCCAATGTCGACTTGGTCAGTGTCGTAGTCGGCGTGCACTCCCGGATACATCTGGCTCGTATCATGAAACAACTCCGCAGTATTAAGGCAGTATTGAAAGTCACTAGAGCCAAACACTAAGACAGCAAACATTGTTAACCGCAGCTGTTTTCGATGCTTGTTAAAACTGCCAGACATAGGAATACACCGTGAGCAACAAAGAGATTATCAGCACCGAGCTAGCACCACAGGCCATTGGCCCGTATTCGCAAGCGGTAAAAACCGGCAATACGGTGTACCTCTCGGGACAGATCCCCCTGCACCCACAAACGATGACGCTGGCAACCGGCGGGATTGACGCCCAGACCAGACAGGTATTTGACAATCTCAGCGCTGTGGCCACCGCCGCCGGTGGCTGCCTAGACGACGCTGTCAAAGTCAATATCTCGCTCACCGATCTCGAGGATTTTGTCGAGGTCAACGCGGTAATGGCCCAGTATTTTACCCAGCCCTATCCCGCCAGAGCCTGTGTGCAAGTGGCGGCGCTGCCAAAACAGGCTGCGGTAGAAATCGAAGTCATACTGTCCCTCCCCTAGAGCAAGCGCAGGTGGTAGCTATTGCACTGCATGCTCACACCGCATCACAACGCGTATTTGAGTCGTGCCGCTCGCTGCAGCTTGATCAGCCACACGA
>Ga0105356_10003020_pt1 | contig 16603 bp, 12 predicted proteins | sample GOMGulsemesocosm_3_FD_83502 | JGI IMG/M metagenome (GOLD analysis project Ga0105356, IMG submission 83502) | Methane-oxidizing microbial communities from mesocosms in the Gulf of Mexico - GOM9D Gulf of Mexico | ecosystem: Environmental > Aquatic > Marine > Cold seeps | place: Gulf of Mexico...
ACAATAACTCACTCAAACGTGAGATTATTTCGTCATGCTTCCTCATAATGACGAACAGAGTGTCATTGTGAACGCAGTGAAACAATCCCAGACAAGTAACTCACTCACAATTGATCTGTACACAATCCCTTACTCAAACCTGGGATTGCTTCGTCATGCTTCCCCGTAAAGCCCTTAAAAAATTAAATTATAAAAAAAATTTGCCCAAGTCATTTTTTTATTTTTACTTTGTAATTCAAAGTTCTTTAATTATGAGTACAGAAAATTATCTAAACGACATTTCAGAAATCAAACAACTAATGAACAAATCTTCACGGTTCATTTCATTAAGTGGTTTGTCAGGTATATTGGCCGGAACTTATGCCTTAATTGGAGCAGCGGTTGCCTATTATTTGGTGATAACAAGTTCTGAAGGACATGTAATTCTAAATGGTTCTCTTTATAAGTTGATCATTTTAGATATGATTTTGATACTGTTCTTTAGTATAGTTACTGGTTTCTTACTTTCATCCAAAAAAGCTAAAGAAAATGGAGAAAGTATGTGGAATTCTACATCAAAAAGATTGATAAGTAGTTTGCTAACACCTCTACTTGCAGGAGGACTCTATATTCTTATTATTTTAGAACAACAAATATACGGTCAAACAGGTGCGTTGATGCTCCTTTTTTACGGTTTAGCCCTAGTCAATGCTTCTAAACATACCATAGGTGATATCAAATACCTTGGTTATATGGAAATTATTTTGGGTTTACTTTGTGCTCTAATTCCAGGTTTTGCTTTTTGGTTATGGGTACTAGGATTTGGTATATTGCACATTATTTACGGAAGCGTTATGTATTTCAAATACGAACGCAAATAATTACTTTTACCACTTATTAAATTACTATTTTGACAAACATACTACTACATATAAACAAAGCTTTTGATCACAGAATTAGACTGGGTATCATGTCCATTTTAATGGTCAATGAATATGCAGATTTTAACATGCTCAAAGAATTGTTAGGAGCTACGGATGGAAATTTAGCAAGCCATACCAAAGCCCTAGAAAAGGTTGCATTTATCAGAGTAGAGAAACAATTTATAGGACGCAAACCCAATACAAGGTATTACGCATCAGACATCGGAAAAATAGAATTCAAGAAGCATATCGAAGCGCTCGAGAAGCTTATTAAAAATAAATAGACTTTTTTTTATTCACTTACTTTGAAATTCAAAGTTCTTTTAAAACAAATAATTATGGAAACAAAAAACAATTATGAAAACGGAAAATTTGGAAAATGGGTAAAAACATCTATAACCGCACGCATGCTAATGGTAGGCTTTTTAATTCTGATTTTGCAAATCCCTTTGTCCTATACCAAAGGTTTAATTTCAGAAAGATCCAGTAGGCAACAAGAGGTTGTTACAGAAATCAATCAGAAATGGGGAAAGGAAGTGTTACTTTACGGTCCTATTTTAAAAATCCCTTACAAAACGTACAAAGAAAAGACCTTTAAAAATCACCTAACCAAAGCAATTGAAACAGAATTTATAGAAGAACTAAACTATGCTTATTTTTTTCCAAAAAAACTCGACATCAATGCGACTATCAATCCAAAGGAAAAAAAATGCGGGATCTATAAAACCGCCGTGTACAAAACAGAAATGGCTTTGAAGGGAAGTTTTGAAAAACCTGATTTTAGTGAAATTGATATTGAGGACAAAGATATTTTATGGAACAAGGCCAAAATGCTGATTCAAACCTCTAATTTAAAAGGTGTAAATAATGAAGTGGTTATTCAAATCAAAGAAAATAACTACCCATTCACTTCCAAATATAAAAATTCAAACAACAATTTTAAAAGCTTAGAACTACACAAACTGGAAAGTAAATACCTTTCAAAAACGGATCTTCCTATTTCTAATGCAGTACAGTTTCAAATGAACATTCAAATCAATGGAAGTAAGCAAATTCGTTTTATACCTATCGGAAAGGAAACACAGGTAAATATCAAATCCGATTGGAAGACCGCTAATTTTATTGGCAACTACATTCCACAAAATGAAGACAAAATAAACGCTACTGGATTTAATGCCAAATGGAAAGTATTGGATATCAACAGACCTTTTCCACAACAATCCTTTAACAACTTGCCTAACTTGACTGATTTTGCCTTTGGTGTCAACTTTATGATTCCTATTGACGAATATCAAAAAAGCGAACGTTCTTCTAAATACGGCTTTTTAGTAATTGGGTTGACCTTCTTGATTTTCTTTTTAATACAAACCTTAAGTAAGATTCACATTCATCCTTTTCAGTATTTAATGATTGGTATTGCACTTACCATGTTTTACACCTTACTTATTTCCATATCGGAACACAGTAATTACTTAAAAGCCTATTGCATTGCAGGTATTTCAGTAATTTCCTTGATAACCTTGTATTCCAAATCCATACTAAAAACTTACAAATTCCCACTCTTTGTAGGAATGTCTTTGACTGTATTGTACACCTTTATATTTGTGATCATTCAATTAGAAAACTACGCCTTATTAGTAGGAAGTATTGGTTTGTTTGTCATTCTTGCTTCTGTAATGTATACTTCTAGAAAAATTGACTGGCAAAATGGTTGATACAATATCAGCCCACAACACCAAGATAAACTACTAATAATCAAACTAGTTACAGAGACAACACCACACACAAAATAGTCCTACAAATCATTTATTTTTTATTTAACAAAATTTTGGCAATGTATTTGTATAAGCTATAACAATCCGTTTGGGGAAAATTGCTATTCTTTAATCCAAATAAAACCTCTGTAATTCCATATTGGTTGGAGGTTTTATTTAATTACTTGCGAGGAAGCATGAAGAAGCAATCCCATACAAGCATATTACATTCAAAAATAGCAGTAGAATGACTAACTCAACTGTCCTTCCGAATCTTATGAATAAGATGTTCCAACCCGTTTAATTTCAACTCATAAACCAATCGCAACATATCTCCCATTTTTCCTTGAGGAAACCCCTTCCCATGGTACCAAACAATATAATGCTCAGGTAAATCTATCAAATAAGTTCCTTTGTATTTTCCAAAAGGCATACGTGTATGGGCCAATGTTTTTAAATATTCTTGTTGATCGGTCATGATTAGATGTTACAATAATAAGAAGAGCAATTTACGATTAATAATTATCAATGTGTAATTCTTTAATTTGTAATTAACAATGAGGGATTTTCTATCTACTAATTATATATTGATAACAGTCAACTTTTAATATCTAATTAAATTACTCATTATAAACCAACAACTACGTATCAATTGAACATTATTAACTGTCAATTAAATATTCCTACTTACACATAAATAACGCTACATTACTAATTGTCAACTGTTAATTACAAATTGCCTATTATCTTTTTAATTTGCACGATTGCGAAAGCTATAATTGACATAATTTTACCTAATTTTGCAATCAGTTCTTTGGAATTTATGGGGACGACTGGTTTTGACAGCGAGATCAATCAATACGTAAGCATGTCGAGTAAGGAAACATATCTCGTAAAACTTTGTTTCAACCTTTTTACACGGCGAAGATAACTACGCTATGGCTGCTTAATCTGAATTAATAGTAGGATTGGCCTCGGCTCACAAGGTGAGCAAGCTGTACATCTCCGGACAGCCCTGATATACGGCGTTCCATTTTGAGGTGTCGTAAATGTATACATAGGAATTGTAGGCTTTGATACAATTCCGAAACTAAAGAAGATAAGTTTACAATAGCCTGTTTTTAGGCGGCTGTAGATCGAAAATTAATTAAAAACTAAGCATGTAGAAAGCCTTGCGATTGCTTGTTTGGACCCGGGTTCGATTCCCGGCGTCTCCACCTTCGCTCGCCGAAGCTTGAGGATTTATCCGAAAGCGAAGGCGAGCTTTTTTATTCTATCTATTCATTTATAATTATACCAGCGAGCTACGGCGGATACGATCCACCACGTTCGCCGAAGCTTGAGGATTTATCCGAAAGCGAAGGCGAGCTTTTTTATTCTATCTATTCATTTATAATTATACCAGCGAGCTACGACGGATACGATCCACCTTCGCTCGCCGAAGCTTGAGGATTTATCCGAAAGCGAAGGAGAGCTTTTTTATTCTATCTATTCATTTATAATTATACTAGCGAGCTACGGCCGATACGATCCACTTCGCTCGCCGAAGCTTGAGGATTTATCCGAAAACGAAGGAGAGCTTTTTCCCTTGCTCACCGAAGCTTCTTTTTCAGAAGCGAAGGAGAGTATTACTTTATTCACAAATTACAATTACTTTACAAGACACCCCGAATAGACACCAAGAGCTACGGCCGATACGATCCACCTTCGCTCGCCGAAGCTTGAGGATTTATCCGAAAACGAAGGAGAACACTCTTTATAGAACTGGAGTACCTACTTTTGTTGTTACTGTTAAAATGGCTCATAAATATTAATATGGACAAGATCCGCCTTTGCTTCTGAAAAAGAAGCTTCGACGAATGATAAAAAAGTTCAGTATCTTTAATAAAAAAATGCTAGAAAAAGAAACTCAGACTCCTTATTGGACAGTTTACATTTTGAAATGTAATGACGACACTCACTATACTGGATGTACTTCAAATTTAACAGAAAGATTAAAAAGACATCGCAAAGGTTATGTAAAACACACAAAACCCAGACTACCGCTTGAACTTATTACCCACATAAACTTCAATGACAAATACAAAGCCTATGCTTTTGAAAAATATTTAAAGTCTGGCTCTGGGAGAGCTTTTGCTATTAAAAGGTTTCTTTGATGTTTTAAAGTTCGAATTTACTTATTTTATGTAGATAATTATTACTAATCCCCTAAACTCTTTCTTTGTCTGTAGTTGATTCAAACTTTTGCACAATTCATTTTTATAAATTAGATCATATCTGAACCACGAATAATAATATTTCAATCCATCAAATTCCCAAAATCAAAACTTTAACCCTTTTTAACATTTTTAGGCATCGTTCTTGTTTACAGACTATTATAAATAATTATTAATCTTTAAAACAAAAAGCTATGAGTATTAAATTTAAAGCAATTACACGTATAAATCCTAGAGATTTAGCAGCAACCCCTAAACACTATGCTACGGCAATTAGTCAGGGTTTGGTAGACATAGACCGTTTGTCTGAATTGGTAGCAGACGGATCTACAGTAAGACAAAATGATGTGTATGCAGTTCTTATTGGTTTGGTAAACACCATCCAAGGAGAATTATCCGCAGGCAGAAATGTGAGGCTCGATAAACTGGGTATTTTCTCAATTGGCCTTAGCAGCGAGGGCGAAATCACCAGTAAATCGGTAAAGAACACCTCTATTAAAAGTGCTAAAATTCGTTACAGACCTAGTGCTGAGATGAAAAAAATGCTAAAAGGGTTGACGTATTCTAAACTACCTACAACATAGGTTGCAATAGAATTTAGATACTTAAATGCGGTATAATTTTAAATTGTACCGCATTTTTTGTGTTTTTATCAAGTTATTTTGTCTTTTTCCTCTTGAGTAAACTTTTTTTCCTCAAGTGCTTATTAATTCTGCTCTTGAGGAAAACTTATTTTCTTCAAGAGCAGAATTAATAAGCTTCAAGGTTAAAAACCTATTTACTTTTAAGTGTTTTTATCTTTACTTTTCTTAATTTTTATATAAATCATAAAAAAGTCTCAGGTTAAAAATAAACCTAAAAGGGCTAGGTTAAATTGCTATATCTTGAGGTACTATATTCTTTTATTTTCAACATCCTTTTTTCACAATGACTACAAAAACTACAATTAAAGGAATTGAGATCATACTATTTGAAAGAATATCACGCGGTGTTAACAATCCACAAATCAACATTATCAATGCCGATCCATAAATCAGCACACTCCACTTTACCTGTTCAATTTTACTAACATTTTTAAAATACAAGATGATATTTCCAAGTATTCCAACCGTCACAATAAATAAACTAACAAAAACCTCTGCCAAACTAAGTTCCATATTTTCTAACTATTCATTAATTCTCACTCAATAATTCACTTTTAAAAAGTGCTTCCATTTCAGCAGTTTTCTGAGGAAATTCGTCAACCAAATTTTTCTTTTCACCAATATCTTCATTCAAATTATAAAGTTGTGCTTTATTCTTCCATGTTCCACGAATATATTTCCAGTTACCTTTACGTATTCCCGTGTGCCATCCTTCTTCTATCAACACTTTCCTTCCTTTATTAGATTTTCCTAAAAAAGTTTTTAAGAAGTCTTTACTATCTACTGCTTGATTTTCAGGAAGGTCTTGACCTACTAATTTTGATAATGAGGTAAGAAAATCTATTTGAGAAACCATTGCATCACATTGTCCTGGCTTTATAACATTGGGCCAATTTATTATTAATGGTGTACGTGTTCCCCCTTCAAAAGCACTATATTTCCCACCTCTAAAAGGACCTGCAGGTTTGTGATTTCCTACTAACTCAACAGCCCTATCTTTATAACCATCATCTAACACAGGACCGTTATCACTTGCAAAAATTATCAGGGTATTTTTTTCAATTCCTAATTCTTCTAATAAATTCATTACTTCTCCCGTGCACCAGTCCATTTGGGCTATAGCGTCTCCTCTAGGCCCCATAATAGATTTCCCTACAAAGCGAGGATGTGGAACTCTTGGCACATGAATATCATGGTAAGAAAAATACAGAAAAAAAGGATTTTCTTTATTTGAAGAGATAAAATTTTTGGCTTTATTTGTTAATATATCAGCAAAATCTTCATCCTTCCATTTCGCACTATCACCACCTGTCATATAACCAATTCGTCCAATTCCGTTTATAATAGAATCATCATGTCCATGACTGTGTACCATCTTGGTTAGGAATTCTGGATTTTCTTTTCCCGTAGGTCCAGAACCAATTTTTCTTTTATAATTCACTTCAATTGGATCGTTTTTATCTAAATTGATAATTCGATTGTTTTCAACAAAAACACAAGGAACACGATCTCCAGTTGCAGGAATCAAATAACTATAATCAAAACCAATTTCATTTGGACCTGGTTTAATGTCACTATTCCAATTTAATGTGCCATTACCAAGTCCTAAATGCCACTTACCTACAACTCCAGTTATATATCCTGCTTTTTTAAGCATTGATGCCAACGTTGTTTGTTTCGTATCAATTAATAAAGGTGCATTTCCTGGAAGAATACGAGCTTTTTTATTTCTAAATGCATATTCACCGGTTAACAAAGAATATCTTGATGGTGTGCATATTGAAGCAGTGCAGTGACCATCAGTAAAAGTTAAGCCATTTTGGGCTAATTTATCAATATTAGGCGTTTTCACTCCTTTTGCTCCATTATACCCAACATCTCCATAACCAAGATCATCTACATATATGAGTACTATATTAGGTTTTTTATTTCTTTTTTTTCCTACAAACCCTGCTAAAACTAAGCCCCCAATAAGTCCAAAGACAATATATATTTTTTTATTTCTCATCTATAATTTACCATATGCATTGTACCATTCCTCGTAAATACTATCCCTACAATACTATCTTGAGGATGGTACTTTGCTTATTACTATTTTAATTTACTATTCAATTTAATTACTTGCCCAGGCTTAGTTTTTACCTCAATTTCTTTGTCTTTATAGATGACATTACAAATTCCTCCATGTTTTGATCTAATTTTTGCAGATTTCAAATTTCCATTTTTCCAATCTATATCTATCTCAAAACCTCCTCTAGCCATCAAACCTTCTACTTTTCCTTTTTGCCAAGCTTGTGGAAGTGCAGGCAATAAATGAATTTTACCTGTTTGACTCTGTAACAACATCTCAGCTACTCCAGCGGTACCTCCAAAATTACCATCAATCTGAAATGGTGCATGGGTATCCCATAAATTAGGTAAAGTTCGTTTTGTTAATAAATTCCTGAACAATTTATATGCATGATCTCCATCAAATAATCGCGTCCAAAAGTTTATTTTCCATCCCATAGACCATCCTGTTGCATCATCCCCACGATAATCAAGAGATTTCCTGGCAGCTTCGGCCAATTTTGGTGTTGCTATTGGGCTGATGTGCGTTCCTGGATACAATCCAAACAAATGGTTCAAATGTCTGTGCTTATCTTTCTTTTCATCTATATCTTCATACCATTCTTGAAATTGCCCCCACTTGCCAATCTTATAGGTTACCAATTGATTTTTTATTCTTTGCCATTTTTCTTGTTTTTCAGCATCAACTCCTAACAACTTAGCTGCCTTAATTGCATTTGTTAATGTTTCCTTAATCACACCAATATCCATCATAGCTCCTTTGGAAGCAGGACCGTGTTCTGGAGACCAACTTGGGCAGCTTGACAATTCACCAGTTGGCAACTTGTACACATAACTTTCTAAAAACTCAGCAGATCCTTTAAGAATCGGATACCCTTGATTTTTAAGATATTCCTTATCTTGTGTAAATGCATATTGTTCCCATGCATGTTGTGCCAACCAAGGTCCTCCCATAGGAAACCAGGTCCAAAACACAGGATTTCCTGTTTCTCCATTTGGTGAAGTGTACCCCCAAATATTACTTGTCAAATTTGCAGTCCATCCTTTTGCATTGTGGTATGCTTTTGCTGTTACAGCACCAGGTTTTCTTAAAAAATCGATATAATCTATAAGAGATTCTTGACATTCAGCTAAATTGGTTACACCAGCTGGCCAATAATTCATTTCTAAGTTGATATTCAAATGATAATCACTGTTCCAAGCAGGTACCATTTCGTTGTTCCAAATTCCTTGTAAATTTGCTGGCAATGAACCTTTACGAGAAGAAGAAATTAAAAGATAACGTCCGTACTGAAAATACAAAGCTTCCAAACCATAATCTACTTTTTTTTTATTTTCTTTCAACCTAAGGTAGGTTGGCAATGCCAATTGTGCTTCACTACTTTCTCCCACATTTAAAGAAACCCTTCCAAAAAGATTTTGATAATCTTTTAGGTGTTTCTTTTTTATCTTTCTATAGGATTTAACTCCTACTTTAGTCAAAATTTCATTTAATTTTTTAGCAGGATGTGCTCCCTTGCAGGTTGGAAAATTCATTTCATAATCTGTTCCTGCAGTTATAATAAACACAACAGAATCTGCATCTGTCACTTCAATTCCTTCTGAATTCACTAAAACCTTTCCAGATTCTGCAATTGCTTTAATTCTAGTTTCGATAGCCATACCATTATCTGGATGATTTCCTGTAATTACCCAAACATCTTTATCTACCTTTCCTTTTAAAGGATGTGGAGTGCCAAATTTCAATTTTAAATTTTGCTTTTTAGACTTATCTGCCGAAAAGCGAACTACAACACATTTATCTGGATAGGAACAAAAATATTCTCGTTTATAATTCGTGCCTTTTGAATTAAAACTCACCTCCACAATTCCTTCAGATAGATTTAATTCGCGCTTGTAATTTTCAACTTTTTGTTCATCCAATCCTGTTAAAACCTGTAATTCTCCAAGCGTTTGATACGTCCCTTTGAACTTCCTGTTTTTTTTCTTCCCCCATACATTTGTAAGAATCTTGGTTGCCAACACATCTGCATCACTGCTTCTTCCTTCCAATACAGCTTTTTGAATTGCTGGTAGTTGTTTATAAGCCTCTATACGATCTCCTGGATAATAATCAGAAACACCAGGCCCACCACTCCATAGAGTCTTATCATTTAATTGAATTCTATCTACAGCCACACCTCCATAAATACCTGCTCCCATATATCCATTCCCTATGGGCAAAATATAGTCATGCCAAGCTTTATCCGGATTTCCTTTATTAAAATAATTTTGGGATTCCACCTCCCAGCTATTCATAACTTCTGGTCCCAATTTATCGGCTGGTTTATCGAACCACACTTTTAAATTCTTATCAGAATCTTGAGCAGAAACAAAAGTGTAACAACTACAGAAAACGAGTAGTACACCAAATTTTCTAAATACATTCATTTATTTGAGGTATTAAATTTTAATTAAATTGTTCGATAGCACCCTCTCATTTTAAAGCGCTATCGAACTTCATATTATTTTATATTAAATTTTGATAAATCAGAAACAGAAACGTTCCCTTCTGAATCTATCGTCTCTACTTTCCAATAATAAGTCTTACCTGAACTTACCTGAACCTTACTTAAATTGCTTTGCAAAATTCCTTTTTTAAAAGATTGTGGATCTTTTGCCTCTCCTAAATACACTTCATAACTTTGAATATCTCCATCCACATCACTTGAAGTCCAATCCAAATCAATCTCATTGTTTGTAGTATCTATAGTTTCATTATAAGAAGGGCTTACAATTTCTGCAGGAAATGGAGCATAATTTAGTACTCCCTCACCTGCATTGTAAAAATTCCATATTGCACTTTTAGCTGTTTTTATTGCAACTTTTGAGCTTGAAACAATATGCCATGAATAAGGCATCTTTCTTTTCAACCTAACCAAACGACTGTTTGTTTTACTGGTATAAGTAACCTCATTTCCTGTATTCAAATTTTTCAAATTCAAAACATAACTATCGGTATGGTCTCCTGCATCCCACTTAAACAAAATATCGCTTTCAGTATCACTCAAATTCGAACCTTCTGTACATTCACTATTCGATAAAGGAAAAACCAGGGTGGCTTTTGTTGGGTCCTTAATTTCTTCTTCTGGTTCCTCATCTATACCCCCACCCCCTCCACAGGCAATAAATAGCATTAATAAATTGGCTATAAATAGTTTCTTCAACAAATTAAAATTCTTTATATTTTTCATTTTTTCACGATTTTAAAACTAGAATTATCTTTTGCGGTAAATACCTTTACGGTATACAAACCACTTTTAAAATGCCTTCCATCAACCACAACAGCTCCTCGGTATACGGGTATATATCTTGCTTGTATCAACTTACCATTACTATCAAATACTTTGACCGTAGCCATCTTAGAAGTATCATCTCCCATATTAATGTATAAAAAATCTTCAAAAGGACTTGGATAAACTACATAGTTATTTTCTAATAATATTGTTTTATCAAAAGCTCCTTGGCAATATTTTTCAGTTGTTACATGAATTGTATTTTTTCCTGATTTTAAATCCAAAGTAATTTCTGAATCAGAAGTTGTAACTGTTTTATCATTTACTGTTATAAAATACATTTTTCCTTCTCCTAACTCTAATGATATAGATTTTTTTGAAGAATCAATTTTTGCTCCTACTTTTATATCTGATGGTTCCTTTATAGTTAAATTAAAACACCTCTTAAAATCAGTTTCAGGAATACCGTCAATATTGACGCATAAAATGTAAGTTCCAGACTCTAAATTTTCGATTTTTTTCATATCTGTAAAACTATAATTTGCTACTTTTCCATTCCCTTTTAAAGTAACCTTATAATTATGAGATGCCTTAGCAGTTATTACAATTTTTCCATTTTTATTGTTTTTACATGTTTCAGAACTTGTTTGAATCTTAAAGTTATCCGCTGGAAGTGCAAATAAACTACACCCCTTTTCATTTACAGCTGTATTGGAAGGAGTATTAGGGCAATCATCTTTCGTATTAATTACACCATCATTGTCATTGTCATCATCACAAACATCTCCAATACCATCTCCATCCACATCAGACTGATCAGGGTTGTCAACCCCTGGACAGTTGTCAATTGTACAACCTACAAGTCCAACTTCAGCTATAACAGCATAATCTATATCACTTTTTGTTGCTGACAGAGCTACAAGTCTCATGTACCTCCCTTTTACTGGTGTACTAAATTCAACAAATTGAGGAGCCACTCTATCTAAAAACACACCTGTATATTTTGGAGCACCCCAGTTCACTTTATCATAACTAAAATACAACTCAAAATCCTTTATTCTTCCATTACTTTTAGATCGTGGTACATATTCAAACTTACTAATACTATAAGAATCTCCGAGATCTATTTGGATTTCATGAGGAAATGTAGCTGACCAACCTGTATGCCAGATAGTTGAAACATCTCCATCAAAAACATTTGTAGCTTTGCCGTTAATATGTTCATTGTCTGCATACAACAAAGACCATCCACTTTTTGGAATTTCTCCTGGATTTGAACAATCTGTATAAGAAGGACAAGACTTCGTAGAAACCATATTATCAATTGTCTTACTATATGTTTTTCCCTCTTTGGTAACAATTAATTTAACATCATAATCTCCTGGATTTCCCAAAACTACTTTTGGATTTCTTATGTTGGCATCACTAATATATAGTGGGCTTGGAGATATTTCCCACTTCCATTTTGCATTTTTATGATTTAAAATAGAATGATCATCGAATTGGAGTGTATCCGACACACAATCTGTAGAAGGTTGCCCTACCCAAGGGTTGATGATTGGTTTGAAATTTTCTTCTTGCATTGGAGTTTCCCATGTACCTCCACTTCCTCCAATTCTAATTTTACTATCTCTATAAAAAGGCAACGCCATATTTACAGCAAAATTTTCTGGATATTTTTGTGAAAATAATTTCCAATCACTGTCAGATACTTTTCTATAATATACATGAGAAGCTTCTCCTTTTTTTCTGGTGGTAGTTAGGTACAACAAATCTTCACCAGTGGCACTTGGCTGAATAACCAAATTTTTCGTATATTCATCAATAGAACCTGTCCAGTTTACCCATGTATCACCTCCATTTACAGATTTATATACATTTCCTTTTTCTGCTGAATATAGCCCATTAGAATAACACGCATATATAGTATTTTCATCATATAAAGAAACAACAAAATTAGTATTTCCTTTCATTTTTTCAGAACCACCTGACTCTAATGACCAAATTGCCAATGATGGTTTGTGTACCCAAGTTTTTCCTTGATCTCCACTTCTATAAAAACCTTTTCCTTTGATATCAGCATATATTACATTAGGATTAGTAAAACTCATCTGAACCCAATGAACAGTACCTTGAAAAGTATGTAACTTCTCAAAGGTTGTTCCAATATCAGTAGTCTTCCAAAAGCTTTCTTTTTCTCCTAAAAACATAGTGTTGTAATAATTAGGATGATGAATTAAATCACTTCTCTTCAATCCAAGCTCATTCATGTTAGGAAATTTGGTAAACTTAAATCTACCTCCATGACGAGCCTCTGCATTAGGAGCTAAAATAAACCCTCCTCCAAGGTCGTTAAACGCAGTGTAAAGACTATTTCCCTGAAGCACCCATCCAGTTGCAGACTCAGCACCTCCCATTCTAAGAGACTTACCATTGTAAAAATCGGTTATAGCCGTATTCCCATTATGATATCTACCACCAACTACAATATCTTCATTCCATCCTTGATCAAAGCCCCACATATCAGAACCAACTATTCCATTAATTTTTGGCTGAAAATCAGTTTCAAAGGCATCTGTTGTATAACATATTCCTCCATCGGTTGATATCCATACTTTTCCATCTGGCAACCATTTCATATGCTGTATATCTGAATGAAATTCAAAACGTCCGAAAAAACCACCTATATTATCAAAATTTTTTCCTCCGTCACTCGTTTTCCACGCTGAACCTGTTCCGACTATAAATGTATTCTCATCTTCTGGAGAAATATCAAGTATAAAGTCATAATACCCTTGCCAATTCCTAAAACCAAATGTATCAGTATCAATTACTTCGGACCAATTCCAATTAGATCCTGTAACAGTACCTTTATATAAATAAGGCTTTTGTTTAGGTTCTGAAACCAACATACAAGCAATTACAATATCTGGATTGGCTGGTGTTACAGCTATTAAACCTCCACTTTTATTCTTTAAATTTGGAAAATTGGATACTTTAAAAAATGTATTTCCTTCATTGTTAGACTGCATAAACTCATAATAATTATCTGCTCTTTTTGTAATTGCATATATGACATTAGGGTCATTAGGTTTGAACTCTATATCAAGCGCTTTATTAGTAGTTAATCGATTCCAGTTAACCCCACTGTCAACACTCTTATAAATTCCATCTTCTGTTGAAGCAAATAATTTAGCAACATCTGTAGGGTGAAAAAGAATATGATTGGCTATAAACTCCTGTCCATTCTTGAGTAGCGCATTCCACGTGTTCCCACCATCTATGGTTTTATGAATTTGCTTACCTGCAGACACATATACAATATCAGAATTGGTTGGATGAATTAAAATGGATTCAATACCTCCTCCAAACAAATAACTAGGAGCCATTAAAGTCCAGTTATTACCACCATCTACAGATTTATTAACGTAATGTGTTTCTGTACCACAATACAAAATATTATGATTTTCTTTAAAAACATCAAAGGAATAAATGTTTACTTGCCACAGAGCAATAGGAGGTATATCTGCATTATTGTTAGTATTTCTCCAAAAAGTTTGTTTGGGACCTAAAAAAGACCAATTTGAATTGGAACTATCAACCTTGTTTAGAGATTGCTGATTTTTCCCTTTCCGCTTGTTTGCCTTTCTATCTTTACTAGGTAATACAATTGTACCATTTATATCTGCGTAATTTTGCACAACTCTTCTCCAAATCTTATAATACCGAACAATGGCATTTCTTTTTTTACCATATTCTTTGAAGTATTCTTGATAGCCTTCTTCTATCTCATTAAAATTTACAGGATATTGGTATAACATTTTTGCCCAAGAAGGATAACTTTCACTGTAACTTGGTTTGTAAATACTATTGATACCAGGTAAGTTATCGTAAGGAGTATTCTCTATTTGTCCATGCATTTCTGAGAGTCCTCCTAAAAATGCACTGACAAAAAACAATAATCTTAATATTTTTTTCATTTTATTTTATAATTTTAATTAACTACTAAAACAGAATGAATTCTCATTCTTCAATAAACAACATTATTTTTCTTCAAATTATCTGTCAAAAAAAAGTTCATTTTATATATCTAAAATCATACGGCAACATTAAAAACATTGCCATATGATATTCTATTTCATTAAAATACTATAGTATAAATAACACTATTCATTAATTCCATAAACACTAATTTCTGACAAGTTTATATAATCGGTTTTATGTTTTTTTGTTGCTGTAAACCTAATATATCTCACTTTTGAAGAGCTAGGTACTTCTCCATAAGTTCCACTTCTTCTCCAATAAGCAAAAGAACCTGTATCAATAATTTTTGTAAAACTCATATTATCTGTACTTACTTCAAGATCATATTTAGCAAACCCACCAGCACCATCAGCTGGATACAGAAGAATATGGCTTAATAAATATTCCTTTTTCATATCTATGGTTAAATAATGAGGAAACTTTGCTTGTTCTGCTGTTCGCCAATACCATCTCCTTGAAGTATTTCTATCAATCACTCTAGATACAGGGTTCTCAGGAAGCTCAGAACTTGCATTTAAAACTTCCCAACTATTGATATTTAAATTTTGAATACCAGGAATTGGATCTTTTATGACAAACTTCTTGTTTTTATAATAATGACCAAAGTAATCATCAACTGTAACTTTTACATTCTCTTCGGTTACACCTGTAAAATAGATATAATCATTTTGTTCAGCCCCATCTATATGAATCGTCTTTTTCCTCCCTGGCCTTATATCATTATTTTCGCCATAACCTGTATACTCCAACTTAATTCTGTATTTCTTTTTCCCTGGGTTTTTAAAAAATAATTTAGCACCTGCAAGTTCTTGTTTAACACTAATATCCTTTAAAAATGAATACACTGAAAATTGACTTACGACTTTCCATGGAGAAGCTATAGAATCATAAAAATTGTCTACAGGTACAAAATGTGTTCTCAATTTAACCTTAGTATCAACGTCGTATTTTGGCAATATAACTTTATTACTTCTACCCAACATTAGAACAGTAGTGTCTTTTCCTTCTATATTTTTGTATTTGACTTCTGTTGTCCTGCCTATTGTAAGGCTGTTAGGAAAAGTCAATACCAATTCGTCATTTTTTTCAAAATCATGTGAAAAAGATGCTATAGTCCTTGCTTCCAATTTACCTTTGTATCCATCTCCATATACGTAAGCAAATAAATTTCTAGGAACTGAAGTAATTCCATTTGCCCCCATAGTCAAAATCTCAAAACTATAGGCTTTTTCTTCTAAGCCATTAATGACCAAAGAAATATCTAAACCGTCCGCTTTCTCATAAGTAAAATCTTGAAATTCTTCACGTTTGTTCCAATAAACTCTTATCTTTTCGACATTGAAAGACGAAGGCATTTGTCCAGTTATTTTAATTCGTTTTTCTCCTGTATAGATCTTTACTGAATCTAATTTCGCTGAATAAATTATTTCATCCTTATCATACTCATCGAATACATCTCTCATATCTTCACATGAGTACACAACAACAGCAAGCAATAAAATCAGTAATTTATATATATGATTCTTCATAATTTTTAATATATTTTATTATTGTTCTTGACCATAAAATTTTAATCCACTACACCCTAAAACAGAGTTTCCTGCTCTTCCACTAGCATTGACTTGAAATCTAAAGTACCTGATTTCAATTTTGTCATCAATAGAATGATCAACCCCTTCATTCATCATTTTAGTATCA